>ERZ779866.742-NODE-742-length-35754-cov-5.479145_pt1 | contig 35754 bp, 47 predicted proteins | sample MGYA00511248_ERZ779866 | MGnify/ENA primary metagenome ERZ779866 (study PRJEB29588, sample SAMEA2155758) | human gut metagenome | biome: human gut; feature: human-associated habitat; material: faeces | place: Denmark | collected 2008/2010 ... | reverse complement strand
TTTCAATTATACCATAGGGTTGGAGTTTTGGGGGAACTTTGTCAACAGGTCCAATCCTTGACACTACCTAGATTTCTCAGCTCATTTTTAATGTGAAACTGTTATACAGCATAAAGGGCAGCGACCATGAGATCGCCGCCCTTTATATTTTAATTATTATGGTTTCTTGCGATGTAATTTAATAGTTTTTGATTGTTTCCACAAGACTCAAACCATGTTCAGTATTAATGTTATTATATAGTTCGTAAATTGGATCAGTACTTTTTTCCAAATCCATATAAAAGGTTTGATAAATATCATTCAATAAACTGCGTCCAACAGAAACAGTTTGGCTGGAGTTACAAAATATGATCGTATTTAACATATGGTTAAATGCATTTAAAAACTCATAAATTAAGTTTATATAAGCAACATCCTCCCCTGACTTTTTAAAATCTAAATAATCCACACTATTTATATACGCTAGTAAATGTGAATTATACTGGATTATTTCTTCTAGATATTTTTCTGAAATCTGGCTTTGGGACAGATAATGGCGTAAATCTTGCTCAACAAGTAACAAATAATAGTTCGTTTGCTCAGCAATATGAGTTTCAATCTCTGACTCTGCAAATATTTTTCCACAAGGAAAGCCGATGGAAAAACCTAAAAATAATACTAAAATATATGCGGCACAGTTTTTTTTGATTTTCATATATATTACCCGTTAGTCGATAAGTTAACGGATTTTGTGCTGACGTCTTCTGCATATGTGTAATAATATTCAACTGTTGAGGGCCATGTCACAGAAGTTCGATACGTAACAGATGAATAACCAGAAAAAGATGATGTCTGTGCGCCTGTAGAGACAAGATTAAATTCAACAGGCAGATAAGTGTCATCAAAATCGAGTTGGTCAAACAAGCCAACCTTGAAAAGTACAGATTTGTCTGAATCAGTATCTCCATACACCGTAGCAGTAAAGCCAGATCCAATTGCAGAAAGAGTTGCTTCAAGAGCGTTTACTGCACTTCCACTAAGTTTGAATATGTCACCAAGCAAGTTAGCTATTATCGTTGACAATGCATTGCTAGATGGAACAGTTACTCCTTCGGGATAACGCTCCAGTCCTAAAATATTTACTCCGCCACGGTTTGTTTTCTCCAACCCAATTGTGCATGAATCTAATGTTGTCGAGTGATATGCACCATTATCCTCTACGAATTCAAAAGATCTATCTGCGTTATGTGTATATGTGCGTAGTCCAAGTACTACCCTAGCAATACTTTGATTATAATATAATCTGAGATACGAAGCAAATCCATCAGGAATATCTATACCTCCGGCGCTAACAGAATCAAAGTCCGCGCTAACCTGAGTCTTATAGGTGTACCCAGAACTGCTGCTGGCATCATATGTGGAATTGGTAAAATCACCATCCATATATGTTTTAGAAGGAACATTTTTAACCATTTCGGGTGTGATGACAGTATCTCCAAAACTAAACCTCACTGCATCACTAATATCTGTCATACCTTGTTTGAAAAGAGAAACACCGGCATTGATTTGATCACTGTTTACATTCTTTACAAATCCAACTGTAACGTCATAGGAATCCCCGAAAATATCTGTGTTGCCACTCAAACAACCGAATAAGACAGTTAGCTCATCTGAAACATATTCTTCCCTACAAAGACCTTCAACAGAAATTGGTACTTTCATTCCGTTGGCGGAAGCAACGAAATCAAGATTTACTAACAGCTCTCCATTGTACTGGGGAGACAAAGTGTATGTGTAATCGACTTTCATCTGCTGTTCTAGCGGTATTGGAGTATTATCCTCTTGTGCGTTGTTCATTGAAGTAAATGTGTTGTAAAATCCGTCTTCATTAATAATATTGTTTATTGTACTTTCCCCATGTACACAGCTATCGTCTGCAATACCTTTTGTAGCAAACGCATTAGGCATTAATGCAAGCAATGCTAGACAAAATGCTATTAGTCTCTTTGCGTATCCTTTTTTCATACTATTGACCTCCCATGCTATAATTATTTCCTTGCTCTTTTCTCATGACATTTAATCAATGCTGCATTGGGCTCTCCTCCTGTTCCGCGCTCTAATGGTTTGTTCTCTTATCTTACAGATGTCTATCAATGGGGATTGTGTGGCATTTATTTCAAAATTTGAAAAAGTATATTCGAGTCCGAGTCGCTTGAATGAAGATTGAAGATGGCGGGTATATTCTCGTTTCTCCGGGGCGGGAAGATATACTTTCGACCATATTCTAATACAGCACGAATAAACTCCCAAGCGATCTCCCACGTTTTGCACCTTGTATTCTCCTCAGGTATGTCTTTTCCTGCTCCCATATGCTAAGTTTCTGTAGAGGCGCATGGTTGCTCCATTTTCCTGGCTACACTTGTTAATAACTATTGCTCTGTTTTCCTTACTAAATTCATCTCAAATATTCTTTTTGTACATTGGAATCACATCTTTTTGTCTTTACTCATATATACAATTATACGATGCAATGGAGTGAGTTTGGACGCTAAGTGGAAAATAAAAAATTTCTTTGGTCTACTCAAAAATGAATTGACTTATCAGCAAACATTTAAGTCTATAGAGGACTACAAGCAGGAAATGAAATATTATTTAGACTATTAATTATAATAGGTTCGATTTTTATTTCTGTTGAAAACAAAGCTGATTTTTCGTATAGGAAAAATACAGAATGGAGGAATCCACATGAATACTGCTACACTTTATACTTGTACGGGTCATCTGCAGGTCAAGCGGACGCAGAAGAACGAGCGGTACCCAGTTGTGGTTTTGAACCGGAGAGAGTACCTGCTGACGCCGATGGAATTGGTGCTGTGGAGCCGGCTGTGCTGGCGCTTTCGGGACCAGGAACATCTGTGGAGTGAATACGAAGCGGCGGCAAAAGAGGCGGGACTACCGGCACGGGAGCGGGAGGAAGAAGCATTTCGCAGTGCCTTGAGACATCTTATGTCCCGGGGGCTGATTGCGGTGGGTGATGGGGAGTGCCAGGTAGACGCCCTCTATGATCTGGTGAGCAATCTCTATGTCTCGCCCATTAGCGACAGCTTTTGGAATCGGCTGTTGCTGACCTCAAAACTTATGGCGAATGGACGGGCCACGCCGGCCGCTATGAAATCCATTTTGAAAAAGGACTGCACCACAGAGCAGGAGAGGCGAATTTTAGCGCTGTCCCGCCAGACTCTATTATCCACCGCCGAACTGGTAAAATGCGAGGAGTGCGGCGTGCTGGATGTATCCAGCGGTGAAAAGGTGCTGTCAGCCCTCTACTACGATGATACCACAACCTGCTATAACATCGCGCACCTTATGCGTGAAAGCCCGATGAGGGACTCTGTTGTATTGGCGGTGTCCAACCTATATCTGCGCAAACAGATCGTGTTTCAAAGAGGCTGCCTATGATAGAATTGATCAAAATGTGGCCGGCAGTGTTGCTTCATCGGTGGGGGCTTACCATTGCGGCGGGATTCGGTTTTCTACTGGTGGGCGTTGCCGTCTGGATGGCGACCCAGGACCGTATTATGCTGCTGCTCAGCGGAACAGTTTTTCTTCTCTCCCTTGGGCGGGCGGCTCTGTTGTTCCGGTGCTTTGTATTGGGCAATTATATTGTGCTTGATGGGGTATGTGTTCAGATCACCCCGCTGCCGCTCCAGAAGTGCAGAAGGGTGAGGCTGCTGGGGGCGGATGAAGAGGAACTATCCTTGTGTGTTGGAAGACAGCACAAGATACAGGTAGGGGAGCGTTACCGGATCTATCTTCAGCATCAGGGTGGAGTATCCCTCCCAGGGACATGGCTCGCTACCGCTTTTTCCACCGGGAATCTGCTCGGTGTGGAAAGAGTTGAGGACAACTCGGAATAATCTTGTCCGAATATGCGGAATTTGCAGAAATCAGGCATGCTTTTCCCTTTTTAATAGATGTAATGGGAAAGGAGGCTTAGCCATGTATAAACCCAGAACCATAGAGCAGTTCAAAATCATGGAGTACATCAAGGATAATTTCCATGTGGAGTGCCTGTTGGTGGCCCCGGTCTCTCGCTCCAGCCTGATGATCCAAGATGAGATTGGAGACCGCATGGCATTTCAGTGGATGGACGGACATGTTTTAGAAGCGCCGCTTCCTACACCGGCAACGAATCAGGAGCACCTCGCATTCATCAAGGCATTTTGGGCCGATCCGCGGCACCCGCAGTTCATGAGTTTTGACGACCTTACCACTTGGTGGCTCAATAATCCTACACCGCTGACCCACCAGCAGATCCTGAATCTGTCTGATGACCTCTATTGCCGCTATCTCAAGTGTGAGCAGCTGCTGGAGCTTGACGATGTTCTGACCCTGGTGATGAAGGGACGGATCACACAGACGGAGTATCAAGATATCAAACTCTGGTTCCTGAATGGGCATAATGGCGGGAACTGGCTGGGGCTTGTTGGCGTGGACGGCGATGGAGATAGGTATGACCTGGTGTTCAATTATGGTACATCGGCTGAGATGCGGTATCACTTCTACGTTGAAGACGGCGAAGATGGAATCTGAACATGGGAAAAGCGTGATTTGCCTTGTGGAATACTATATATAGAATTATAAACTTGACAAACACATAATATTGTGGTATCCTGACGCTGTAATTGATTATTGTGCGTGTCCTTCGGGATGGCAGACCACCTGGTTTGTCCCGCGGGAAAGATCCTGCATTGCACACGTTGTTAAGTTTGTATTCAAGTGTCAGTAGTACGACTGCGCCCATTGCGGTATGCAGTTGAATTACTGGCACTTTTTATATATAGAATACAGCCGCAAGGCAGAAGGGAGTGGAATGAGTTTTATTCATATTGTTGGGCGTGTGGCCACAGAATTGGAGTTGAAAATGAGCCTGAAGGGGAATCCCTATGTCCGCTTCTCACTGGAGGAACGCACCGGGAATGCGCCGGCGCAGCTTTTTCAGGTATGGGCATACGGATGGGAGGCCGAGTATCTGGTCAAGCGTGACTTGAAACCGGGCTGTATCCTGGAAGTAAACGGCCCGCTCTTAGTTGAGGAGTACACAGCAAAGGACGGATATACGCCAGGAATCCGCCTCAAAATCATCTATCGTGATGGAAAGCTGATTCTCCGCCAAAAGTCGAACTCAAATTCTCAAAGGGCGCCTACGACCCATGCGGTCTCACCGGCTTCGGACTCCACCCTTCCACCGGAAGGAATGTGGATTGATGGAGAGCGGGAACCGCTGCCGGAGTGATCTCCGGTACAAAAGGGACTGTGTCATGTTTTCAGAAGCAACGCTGAAAACAGGCACAGTCCCTTTTTTTGTTTTCAGTTAGAAAAGGAAAGGTGGAGTGTATGTGAAAGTATATGAAAGGCTGTGGTGCAGCGTCTCCGTTCTCGTTGGCGCTGTACTTGCGGTATTTGCCTTCGTTCCGAGAGCTTGGAGAACCGGCATTCTGCTGCTTGTGTTCGCCGTGTGGGGCATCTGGGTGTTCATGATTATTCTTCGTCCCAGAATCGTATGGAGGCGTGCCCAGAGGAATTTTCTTGGCCGGAGACGGCTGACCGGAGACGTGCAGACAAGGTTTCGGGCTGAAGAGACCATGGTGAAACATGTGAACTACCGCATTTCTGCCTGCCTCCATTCCGCTTACCCGGACGCTTCCTGGGAGTGGGAGACAAAAGATCCTGCACGCCTCATTGCTCGAGGCGGCAAGGGGCGGCTTCTGCTCCACGGCGTACCAGATTACAACTATGCGGAAGTGGATCTGCGGCCGAACGGGCGTATGGAGTGCAGCCTCCTTCGCGTGGTTCCGGTTCCTTCCGAACATGATTTGAAGGAAGAAGCGCCAAAGGCAGATGAACAGTTCAATCCCCAGGTATGGTTTGAGATCCAAGGTCGGCAGGTCTTGGAAGATCTGATTGCCGATCTCGATTCACGGGGCCACAACAGCCTGATCATGAACGAGGATGGCAGCGTCACAGTGGAGGGCGAATTTGACGGCAAGGCTGTTCCAGCCTTTACCAGCTTCCCGAGCAAGGTCCACTGGCCGCAGACGGTTCGAGTTTTGGAAAGCGAGGGTTACGCTGCGGATGTGGACAGTGAAGCCATCCGAGTTACCTGGTGAGTCGGTGTGACGGAGAAAGGAAGTGAATGAACGCCATGATTGAGCGTTTGACCTTGGAGGAACTGGCCCAGACACTGGTGCAGCAGAGCGAGGTCAAGCAGGATTACTTGGTTGACTCAACCCGAATGGTAATGGAGGCGTACGGAGGGACGCCGGTTCTGCGGGTCCTAGACTATTCCGGCGGGGACTGTATGGAGCCGCTGGAACTCACCTCCACAGCCCATAAGCAGCTGGGGGCGTACCTGAGGATTCCGGCCAGTTATTATGACCGGATGCTGAGGGAGGCCACCGATCTGCTGACGACCAATGTGAATAACTGGCTGAACCGGACCGCGGAGGTAAAATTGCTTCGCACCATGGACGGCGCCGCCAGGGCCGTGCTGAGTAACCGCTACTGGTGTGTAGACCATCTGAACCTACTCCAGATGGTAATTCCCGTGCTCGGCCACATGCCCGGCATCAGCGTGCTGGACTGCGGTTTGTCGGAGACGCGCATGTATGTCAAGGTTACCAGTGAACGGCTCAAAGAAGATGTTGTCCCGGGAGATACCGTTCAATACGGGTTCATCATTACAAACAGCGAGGTGGGGATGGGAGCTATCACCATTCAGCCTTATCTCTACCGGCTGGTCTGCAGCAACGGGATGGTGAGCGGTGAACGGATCGGGGACGGCACGCGACGAATTCACAAGGGCTGTACGATGGAATTGAACGGCCCCATGCAGGTCTATCATCCGCCGGAGCTGACTCTGAGGGACAAGTTTGCAGAGCAGTTTCAAAACAGTTTGAAGATGGCCGCGGAAGAGAGCAGATTCGGCGAGATTCTGGATATGATGCGGCGCGCAGCACAGGCGAACATCGAGACAGAGGAGCTGCCCGGTCTGCTGAAGCTGGTCGGGACTGCCGTGGGAATCCGAGAGCCGGAACAGCAGCATGTGCTTTCCCATCTGCTGGAGGATGGAGACATGACCCTCTACGGTCTGGCGAACGCAGTCACCCGATACGCCCAGGATGTGGACAGCTACGACAGAGCAATACAGCTCGAATCAGCGGGGTACGACCTGATCGCCATGCCCCTGCGTCAATGGAACCATTTCAATCAGGCCGCGGCGCCTCAGGCCGCCGCATAAAATGAAGGAGGACTACTATGTATAATCAGACGAATTTGGCAGTTGCGGAAGAGCAGGACATCGTGTTCCGATTCCCGGACGTAGACGCCTCCGCAGATTTTTCCAAGGAGGACATGGAAGACGATATTGACGGTCTCCACCTCTCGTTCCCCAGGGCGAAGATCGCCGGCGGCGGGACCACGGTGTTCGAGCTGCCCAGCGACGACGCCTCAAAGCCGGAACATGTGGGCAAGCTGGAGGGTGTTATTCTTTTCCATCACCCGGTCAACGGCTACTGGGTAGGTGATTCTGCGGACGAAGATAACGCGCCGTTATGTACATCCATGGATGGTAAGACTGGATATGGAGAGCCCGGCGGGGCCTGTGCCCAGTGCTATCTGAACCGGTTTGGAAGCAGCGAAGATGGGCGTGGAAAAGCCTGCAAGAATCAGCGGTGCCTATATCTGCTGCGGGATGGAGAATTTATGCCGATTCAGCTGTATCTGCCCCCGACCAGTCTGAAAGCGTTCAGCCAGTTCATGAACATTGCGTTTCTGCGCCGTAACCGGGCCAGCTACGGCAGTGTGGTTGAGCTGACGCTTCATCGAGAGGAAAAGCCAAAGCCCCATGCGGTGGTAGATTTCCGCAAGGTGCGTGACTTCGTTGGCGTGGAATTGGCACAGGCCAAAGCATACTCCAATGCCTTCAGGAACCAGACGAAGAAAATGCTGGAAGAGCGTGTTCAGATTATCAAGGATCAGCAGGATGACGGCTGTGACTATGATGGCTTTGGAAAGAAAGGGAAGAACGGCAGCTTTGTTATCCAGGACGGTGTCAGTGCAGACGAAGATCTGGGCGAACTGCCCCTTTGAACTGCGGGGGCGAAACGACGCATCTGACTGGAGCCAGTAACACATCGTGGCAGGCAAGGTGAGTTCTGTATGCTGGATAGTGCGCTGACAGATCAGGAGCGGAGCTTTGCTGCTGAGAACCACCGGCTTATCCTGGCGTACCTCGCACGCAGAGGGCTGCCGGAGGAGGAGTATTACGCCGTCGCCGCACTTGGGTATATCGGTGCGGTGCAGCGCTACCTCTCCCGGCCGGAACTCCATCGGCATACCTTTTCCACCATTGCCAACCAGGCCATGCGCCGGAGTGTTTCACATGCCATGCGCACCCGCTATGGACGCCGTCATCACATGGAGACAGTCAGTTTGGACACGGGAGGCGCGGATGGGATGCCGCTTCATGCGATTTCCGACAAAAGGATGGAACAACAGCTGGAGGAGGTGCTGATCCTCCATGCGCTCTCTGCCAAACTGCCTGCGCAGCAGTATGATCTGATGCGGCTGAGATTGGCTGGGTACAGCGTGCGGGAGATCGCAGCTGAGAAAAAGTTGAGTGAAAAAAAGGTGAGGACACTGCTCCGGAAAACCCGAGAATCCTATGCAAGGTTGTGTGAGAGTCCATAAGACAAATTTCACAGTCCGATCACAAAACAGATGAAGGAGGCTTAGAAATGACTCCGAGAATGAAGACTGTCCGCATGGCGGGAGTTGCCCTGGCTCCAGTCGAAGTAGGGAGCCGCGCGCTCCTGCTCAGCGGCGGCAAAATTATCTGGACGACTCAGGTGGTTGCTGTTCACAAGCGGACAGAGAGCGAACTCCGCTTTGAGACGCTCAACACTATCTATCAGATCAAATTGAACCCTTTTCCGAGAAACGATTGCGCCGCGCTTCCTGTGAGCATGGCCGCATAGTCGGATAAGGGAATGGGACGCCTGTATAGAGGCACCGCAAGTCACCCGGCCGGGGCAGGAGAAATCCTTGCCCCGGCTTTTTTATGATACGAGTTTGAAAGGAGTGATGACTATGACTTGGATGGACCGGATGGCAAAACGGGTGAGGGGCAAGGAACTTGTCCACTTCCGCTGCCAGCGGTGTGGACGTTGCTGCCGGAATCTTCGGGAACAGGCCATGGTGGAAAACTTGGACGCGTACCGGATTGCAAAGTACCTCAAGCAGCACGGCCACCCCGAAATTGATATGGCGACCGTCTTTGATGAGTACACGGTGCCGGTGCTCCTGCCGGGCCACTTCCCTATTTTCATGGTGAAAACTGCGGGTCAGGATGAGGCGTGCATCTTCCTCAACGGCGATGCGTGCTCAATCTACCCGGCCCGCCTGCGGGTCTGCCGACTGTATCCCTTTTCGGTGGACACAGGGGAGCGCGGACAGGATTTTATCTGGTATCAGTGTTTGGAGCGGCAGTTCCATTTCACCGGCGGCACAGTGCGAGTCAAAGACTGGTTCAATCAGAATTTCTCCAGGGAGGACCGTGCGTTTGTCCTGCGGGAGAGAGATTTCCTGCCTCAGCTCGGCAAGTGGATTCTGGCTATGGAAGGAGACGTCCTGGACGCTGCAATCAGGGAAATCTGTCTGCTGCGCTATGCATTTTTTGATCTGGATGAGCCGTTCCTGCCTCAGTATGATCGAAATGCCAAGGAGCTGCTCCGCAGATTGGACCGGCTTGCCCAGGAAAACGGGATTGAGGTGTGAGGAATGGATACGCTGAAATTGGCGCTGGCCCTGCGTAACTATCAGCTGGGAGTCAGCTTCCTGGCAACAGTTTTCTACCTGGACGCAATGGCGCCTGGAGAAGTTGCGGAACCTGTGCGAAAAGCGCGCAGCTGGGGCGCCGAGCGGCAGGTGGAGATCATCAACACCTACCATAAGCAAGGAATCCTGACGGAGATTCTGTTGATTATTCTGGCGAAGAAGCTGGAGTTTATCGCTGCTGCGACAACCATGAATGAGGTGAAGGAGATTATCCGCCCCTCTCTGCCGGAGTTTCGAGCGGGGGTGATTAAGGTCATGTCTCCGTGTCATGTAGAAGAGGAGGAGCTGGTTTTGTGGTCGCTGTTTTCGGCGCAATGTCTCCTGCGCCGTGAGGCACAGGAGCGAGCTCTGGAATTATTTGACCGTTATCAGCACCGGTGGGGAGATGACAGAGTCGTAGGAGAGATGCCGGCAGAGCATGAGAATGCCCGCTGCCGGGAGAATCAGAACGAAAAAGGAAAAACTCAGAGAAAGGGGACATAGAAATGCAGAGCAAAGAGATCCCGGATCAAAAGGTACCTGGGCGGCTGGCGGACCAGCATTGGAGTGAGGTAATGGACGCGGCCAAGCGGTACGGATTTGTTGCTCAAGCCTATGGCGGGACAGCGCTGCTGCTGACCCATCGTGTCCAGCTGGAGGAGTATGGAGAAGGAGGTTATCTCCGCATCCAGAAGATGTGCGGACACTGTGCCAGAGACCTGGGGTACCGAGGCTGTCTGAATGACAATGGACAGATTTTGGACTGTGCACTCTGCGCGCTGAACCGGCCTAAAGCCGGAGCGGCTCAAGGAGGGGAGACACCCTCGGCTCAACAGAAAGGAAGTCCAATATGGGTGAAATGACGATAGACTTTGCCATTCGGGTTTTGCGCGGCGCGAGAGTAGTGCCGATCCCCAACATCCCGGGGAACCCCATTTTGTACGCCTATCAGAATCAGAAATTTTATGATATTGCCCGCAGCATGGCTATCCAGGCACTCAAGGAGAATACGGAGCTCAAGGTACAGATTCGTGCGCTTGAGCGACGGCTGGAGACTTGCGGCGCGGACAAGGCCGCTGATACAAATGGCGGAGATAAGAGAGGATGGTAAGAACTTGAGAATCCTTGCGTTTTGCCGGCATAAGAGCGCCGGATGGGAAGGTGTGATCTTCCAGGAGGACGACGGGCGGACCAGGATTACCAACGGCATCGCCGTGTGGGACGATTCGGAAAAACGCCGCGCCGCGTTGGAGGAGGTGAAGAGCGTGGACCTGCAGACTATATGCGAGGGATTGGAGCGGTACAGCCTGCATCATGCGCTTTTAGAGCTGCTCCGAACTGACCCTGAAGCTGTGGACAAGCAGGACCAGGAATATCTGGCGGAGCCGCTGGTGGAGGAACTGAGGTTTCAGATCTCCGATGAGAAAATCGACATCCGATGCAGCGGGTTCATTTTTGTCCAGGCGAGAGGACCGGCGGCCGCCTTGGAACAAAAGGCGCTGCTGGAACAGTACCAGCGGGTGCTGCAGGAGGGGAAAGCGCGTAAGGTGCAGATCTCCTTTTCCAATCACTTCCGCAGACGGCTTCTGGAACGCTGGGACGAGTACCTTACGGCGGTCGAGGACCGCTTGAGGACCTATCGGAAGATGATGGAGCTGGCATGGCTGCTGGAGCGGCGGGGAATCCATTTGGGATACTGCAACGATCATGTGCTTCAGGATTTGTATGACCAGCATTCCAGCTATTCGGCCTTTTACCACGCCGGCAGCCCCTGCCAGGAGATGGAGTGGATTGCCAGAGAGCTGATGGGGCTGGAGCAGGCGTTTGCTGAGTGCCCAGATATGCGGGGACGCAAACACAAAATCTATTTGTAATACAGCTGCCTGAGCAGAATCAGGTGAAACAGTGCACAACCGCCGGACGGATGCGTGATGCTCCGCCCGGCGGTTGTGTATTCCGAGAGCGAACGGAGGTATCTGGATCATGAGGAAATTTTCCTACGATACGGCGGTCCGTGGACAGGAGATCAGCAAAGAGGACTACTATGAGCAGCTGAATATGCTCCCTCCTATCTCCATTCGGGGCGGCCAAGGCTGGGGCGGAGGGTTTCAGATCAGCGAGCCCCGAAGTCACGTCGAGGATTTAAGGACTGGGCGGTGGCGCGGACTGTACGCTACATTTACCTGCAGCAGCGGACACTACTATTTCCAGGGATACAATTTCGCCGGTGAAGTGGACAGCCGTCCTTATATCAGAGAGCCGGAAGAACGGAGCTGAAATCTGCCCTGACTGGGTTAAAACCACGAGGGATGCCGTCAGAGAAATAAGAGCAGAAAGGAGTAATGCAAATGGGTATGCAGGACCCCAAAAGCGCACTTCAGCAGGAGGCGCTGTCTGAAATTGCGGCCAGACTTGGAGTTGTGGCAGTATGCCCAAACGAGGTCGGAAGAGAGAGAAATACAGTGCTGTTCTATGACCTGGGAGAGGACGAGGACGGCGGGCCTGCCAGGCGGGGCGTTTCCCAGGGACCGTTTTGGCGTTTTGAAAATATCAATGCGGAAGGCCGGCCGGATACGAATTTTGCCAACAAGGGAAAACTGGATCTTCGCTCCAGCCGGTGGCGTGAGGTTTTGGAGGGAGCGGTCAGACTCGCTCTGGCAACCAGCCGCCAGCGGGAGTATGTGATGAGGAGCGGAGGTTATCTGGCTGTCCGAGAGTCGGACGAAAAATACAACGACTGGAACCGTGAAAAAATAGCGGCTATGAAGCTGCTCCATGGCGCTGCCTTTCTGGGTGAGATCAATTTTTATGGCGACCGGCGGCGGAAAGTGGCACAGGGGGAAATGAGCGTCTACGAGGAGTTCTGTGGTCAGCTGGTCTGCAATGGCCAGGGTGCCTTTTGCGTCCCTGCGGCAGACGCCTGGCTTCAGAAGAAAATCAGACTGTGGAATGCCAGGGAGAACATGATAGGGGCCCGGGTGGATATGAACTCCATCATGGACCGGATCTATATACTCGGAGGTATAAACCTGATTTGGTTCTGAGAAAAAGATGAAGGAGGAACAATACAGTGAGTGATATTCGCGATAAAATTGCCAAATTATTATCGCTGGCAGACAGCTCCGATGAGAATGAGGCCAGAGCTGCGCTGTTGAAAGCCAGAGCGCTTATGGCTCAGCACAAGCTGTGTCCAGAGGATATTAAACGTGAAGAGAGGTCCAGTGTAATTGTTCAGACTGTGGGCGTCAGCTGCACCAAAATGACGGATAGCTGGGCAGTGGAACTTGCAGCAGTCATTGCCACAAATTACTGCTGCAAAGCATTCCGAAGACGGACGAAGGGCGCGAAGATAGTGGCGGTCGGATTTGCTGGTTTGGAAGAAGACTTTGCCATCTGCAAAGAAATCTTCCTCTATGCCTATGACTGCGTCAAAGTGCGGGTCAATGAGATCCGAAAGGAAAATCGAGAGAAAGGATATCCTGCGAACGACCTTCGGAAGATGTGCAATGGATATGGATTTGGATTTGTCCGCGGGCTGAAGATCGCCTATGCACAACAGCAGGAGCAGCATCAGGAGTGGGGACTGGTCCTGGTTGTTCCCCAAGAGGTGGAGGCCGCCATTGCCAGCTACAAGCCGCCTTCTGTCTATGCAAAGGCAGATATGAGCGGCGCCGGTGCTGCCTATGCGAAGGAGGGCTTCGAGGATGGGATGGCGTTTGATGTGAGCCGTCGTATCGCTCCCACTGAGGCAGATAGGAAGTTGGAGCTTCCCATTGAACGGGAGTATGCATCTTAATAGTGGAGATCTCCTTGGGACAGATACATGCGGACATTTTGCTGACAAAAGAAGAATAAAGGGTCCAGGCTGCGTTTTCGCAGCCTGAGATCCTCCTTCGGCAGAAAAACGGTGGAAGTCCGAAGAAGACGGCCGTATGCCCTATAAGGATTGGAGGTATGGTGCTATGAGGATTAAAGTGATAATCGTAGACGGAATTGTGACAAGCGTTTTGACCGATGGGGACGCAGAAATCGAGATCATCGACATCAATCGGGACTACAGAGACTGCAGACAGCTCTGTGCCTACGAAGAGGAATTACGCCGTGGTGCGGATCTTCATGAGAGTGCATTCACGGTGGCTAATTTCTGCGACGACTCAGAGTAAGCGGTAGGTGTGGCCGGTGTGCCTCGCATCAGAGATTCCACAAATAGGAGAAAATGTGGTGGCGGATGATTGCCTGAGGAAGATCAAATTTTGGGGCAGAGTAGATTGACGGCGCTGTCCCAGATAAAAAGGAGAGAACAGAAATATGAAAAACAAATATACATTTCACGAACCGGGTTGCTACAGCTGCAACAGCTTAGTTATCCAGGGGTGCGGGATCAGCGAGACTCGGTACTGCGCAGGTTTCCCTAAACGGAAAAAGCCGAGAAGGTTCCGAGCGTCTGATCCGAAAATCAAAGCGCCGTCCTGGTGCCCGCGGCGCATCACGCCGCCGGTACTTCGAATCTATGGGTTTCGGGACGAGTGGAGCAGACTGATGGAGTTGGATAGTCTGCCGCAGAGAGGAAAGCCGGCGCCCGCCTATATCAGTCCCCACAGTTTTCATTACAAGCTGCGCACAGAGACAACGACGAACTTGACAGCCAGGCAATTCTTCAAAATGTACCACAAGGGGAGAGATCTGACTGAGATCGAAGAAAACGTGGCGATAGGGGAGGTCATTGAGATCGACAACGGATTACGGCCGTATTTTTTCTTCTGTTATGATTACTCGACGATCATCCCGGTGACAGTATTTCATAAGCCGCAGGAGGGAGAAAAGTGAATGATGTGAAACAGAGAGCCATCGACGCGATGGATGAACTGCACCAGACTATTGCCTATAGTCAATATTCCACCGTGATGGACGGACTGCTGGACATAGAACCGCTTCAGGAGCGGGATGAGGCGTTGGAAGAACTGTGGGCACAGTTTTCCGATGTGCCCATGAACCCGGAGACAGAGCGTATAGAAGTTCCCTTCCTGGAGTGGGATGCCGGGACGGTGCGGGAGGAGATCTGGCGTTGGTTCGATGAACGCCACAGCCGGGGCGTGGCCTACCTGCTTTATGGTGCCAATGGATCAGAGCAGAAGGCGTGGCAGGGCTTGGAGTGCGAATCCGCAGGTTGCCCTTACCAGCATCAAGGTGAGTGCCGCTTTCAGCTGGTGCATGAGCGACCGCCTAGACTGACGGAGCGGGACGGATGCATCGATTTCGACTACACAGAAGGCGGGGCGGCAGAGGTGTGATTCCTGCGGCCTGCCAGCCTGGACCGTGAAACATGACTAGGAGGAGCAGATATGAAGTACCGATTGATCTACGACGTGATGGATCGGCGCCGCCAGGCGGACCGCTGGTTCCTCTATGACGATTACAGCTTTGGCAGGCGGCCCGAGCAGCGGCATGGGCGGTCCCTGGGACCGCTGTGGATTGTGGCACGGGACCCGGCCGGCGGTAGACGGCTCTGGATCGTCGAGAAAAACGGCGCTCTGGAGCTGAGTGTCGTGCGGCGGGATGAAATGGCCCTTGACCACGAAATGGTCCTCAAGCGAAGATGCAAGACGCAGAGGGAGCTGGCGGCGCTGTTGGTGGCGCTCTTTGAGAGAGGAGGTCCCGCGCTATGACGAAATGGGGGACCTGGTGTGCGGCATTTACAATCGAACTGGACGGCATCCTGCTGGACTGGTCGGAACTGTCCAGCATCACCCGCACTCAGATTCTGCTTGCGCTGCGGAAAGGAATCACCAGCGGCGAGTTGCACGAGGATGAAGCATGGGGAAAGGCCGCATCATGAATGGGCGGTACTGAATCGAGCGGCCGGTGCGCTGCATGGAAGCAGCGCGGCCGACGGCTGAAGAAAGGAAGGCCCGGACTGGTTTTGAGTCCGGGCCTTCCTTTTATGTACCGGTGCTTATACCGGGAATGTGTGGATGCACTTCAAGAGGGTGATTCGCATTTCCTGGTAGAGATCTTCATCGAAGGCCCCGTCGTGCCAGGCCATCCTATGAAGAAGAGGATCATAGAGTCGCACCATGTGATCTAATGATGCTTGGTCCCCAGCTTTTGCTCGGAGCAATAGATCTTTGAAATTCACCGTTCATTATCCTCCTTCATCCGCTGAATCAACTTCTTTTTTGCCCTATAATAGATTGCCATGGCCCCCTGATAGCTGAGCCCCAGTTTGTTAGCTAGTTCCGCAGGATTCATTTCACAAATGATGAGGTCAAATAATACCTCTAAATCCCGAGGAGTCATGGCCTTGAGTGCGCGGTAGAGAGTTTCATTTTCTACCACGTCCATAGGGGAAAGTCCAGCCAGCAGATCCGGCTCGTCTACGGTATCAATGGGGGTTTCCTGGAAATCATAGCTAGGCTCATACACGGCTAATTTGCGCAGGTCTTCCAGGTACCTGTTTTTACAGCGCCGCACGGCTACCGTCAGGTAAGCGGTAAAGTGATTTTGCAATGAGTTAATCTCACCTAGCCCATCGTTGTGAAAGCTCATTTTTCAGCCCTCCTACTACAGAAATGAAGTAAATTTGCATTCTGTACAGAAGCGGCGGAGAACGACACCGAACTAAAATATCGCGGTTTTGATTTCTTTCATGAGAACATCTGAATTTGTTCAAAATTCTCCAAAGGCTGACATAAAAATGACCTGCGCACTCAAAGGTGCGCAGGTCGTAAAACATCTAATACATAAATACGTAATAGTTATAAAAAAACGGACACAAATATTGAAGTGGTATCCCAAATTGAACAATAATATCAAGAAAATGAAATCAATGAGCCGATGAAGTTAACTGAGCGCAGAGATGTGCCTTGTATTCATGTACTTTAAAGGTGAACAAAAAAAGACCTGCGCACCGAACGGCACGCAGGTCACTGAAAATGAAATGTATTGAATTTTGATGAGGGCCAATTCTACGATCCATGACTACTCGAGTTGGTGAAAGAAGCATTTACAGCATTGGGAAAGTTCCCTGCTCCTGCTGACAGCCTTCTGTAGTGTGTTTATATTTGAAATTTTACCCAGTAATGTGATTGGGCGTTTTGATGCTGTGAACCAGTTGCTTCTTGGCATCTTAAAGGGCCTTTGCAATATCGGTAATAAATTTGTGAATGATTTCGAGCTGATGGTAGTCACAGTCGTCAAGCAGAGCAACAACGGAGTCACGGAGCTGCTGTGTGTCTTGCTCCTGAAAATCCAGTGTTATGATCTCCTCAATACGAATATGGTAAACTTCACAGACCTGAAGCAGTTTCCCAAGGCTGATGGTTTGCTCACCGCGTTCGATCTTGCCCCAATATTCTACATTTTCTCCCAGACGCTCACAAAACTGTTCCCGTGTGAGATTCTTCAATTCGCGGATTCTCCGCAGTTTCGCAGCTATTTTCGTGACCGTCTCATCTGTTTTGCTATTCACTGCACCCCTGCCATCCTTTGACTGTATTTTTCCCTATTTTATCGAAAAACAAAATTGCAATACAGTGAGAGAAAAGTAGGGTTTCCCTTGACATCTATACAAGTAAGAACCTATAATATTGTCGAAAATATCTCCTATTGAGCTGAGACAGGGGGGAGGGAGTTATGTGCAAAGGGGAAAGGGACTCGCTGGAAAAGTTTATTTTTTATAATCAAATTGCGTATATGCGAGGCAACATGAGAGCCATGATTCAGCTGGCGAAGCGGTACCCGGAGCTGCTGGAGTGCTCTCTTGCCCATAACGATCTGACAGAAGGGTTTCATCCAGATGACTTCGGCGAAGAATATCTCCATCCGGTCACATCGCTCAGTACCCGCATGACGGTACGGAGGGTACTGGATATGGTGGCATACCTGTTGGGCTGTGACAAGGCACCCAGAAAGTACAGAATCCAGCTGCAAAACAGTACGATCCCAAGCAGAACAGTTTTTAATTATGCGGTGAGCCGCTACCAGCAGGATTATGACAGAGAAGGGATCTGGAAAAGATATTTTCTGGCTTTGCCGGAATTACGGCGTATCATTGAACACCGCTGCATCAATAGCTTGGCGGAGTTGGAATACCGGGCGTCGGAATATTTTACGGAGAAACGAACATAGTCCCATGCATTGAAAAAGTCTCAGTAGGACATTTTGATAGAGGAAGAGTGAAAGCAAGTCTTGGGAAAAGACTTGCTTTCTTAGTGTTATTATCCGTTGTGGATCATTTTGTGATGCTTATGCATCGCTATGTTATTATAACCAGCTCTGTTGTTAATTCGATTATTGAGACATCTCCATTAACAAGAAATTAACCGATACACTACATAGTGTCCGAACATCAGTGTTCATGATATGGTTCTGGGGCTTCAAATATGCTTCGGTCCAGCTCCAGCGGATTGTTGCCTTGTCCCTCATGCCATCTAACTCATTCAGAATAAAAAACCAAGGGCGGCAACCCTTGTTTTTTCACTTTGATCGAAAAAACTACCACAAACTCAACTGCTGTTCCGTAGAGGCCTTCTGGAGGATAGGTGGGACCATTGTAAGGATTGAGTTCACTGCGGTGTTGTCCAAAAGCCAGCGATCAGCAACTGTGTGAGGAAGCACCAGCGGCATCCGGTCGTGAATGGGCCGCACAGATGGATTGGCAGCCGTGGTCAGGATGCAGTAACAGTCCTCGCCGTCCCTGTGATCATAAAGTCCGGCCATGTAGAGAATATTTTCACCGGGAAGAGTGAACTGGTACTTTCGTTTGGCGGCATCCCACTCATAGAATGCAGTGGATGGAATTACACAGCGTCTTGCGGCCAGGCTCTTTCGGAAAAGTGGTTTCTCCGCGGCTGTTTCTGAGCGGGCATTGATCACCAGAGTGCCCGGCAGCTGATAGCCCCACTTCATCAAAAGGGGCGTCGGCGCATGATTTACCGATACCAGTACTGGGGCCCGGGACGATGGCCGTATCTCTCCAGGCGACCACTGCGCAGCCCCGACTTTGCGCTGAATCGCATCAACGATTTGACGAATTTCCGCACATTGTTCAACTGTAAACTCATAGCGTCCACACATTCTCTATGGCCCCTTGTGCAACAAGTTGTACGCTGAGGTACAAAATATAGTATACCATGAAAAAGCGGCTCTGTCCCTGCCTGCGGCTGGAACCAGAAAATTCCTCTTGACAATTAGAACAAATGTTCTAAACTAAAATCGGAAGGTCAGGAGGTGAGCAACAGAATGAGGCATATTCTGCATTGTGATATGAACTGTTTTTATGCCTCTGTTGAGATGCAGCGGCACCCGGAACTGCGGAATAAGCCGCTGGCAGTCTGCGGCAGCCAGGAGGAGCGGCACGGTATTGTACTGACAGCAAACTATTTGGCCAAACCCTACGGAGTCAAGACGGGCATGGCAATCTGGCAGGCCAGACAGCGGTGCCCGACCCTGGAGATTCTGCCCCCTGATATGGGGGAGTATATCCGATTCAGTCGTATGGCTCGAGAGATTTATGAAGATTACACAGACCAGATCGAGCCGTTCGGCCTGGACGAGAGCTGGCTGGACGTGACTGGCAGCGTAGGCCTTTTCGGCGATCCCATGACCATTGCCCGGGAGATCAGCGACCGGATCAAATTTGAATTGGGCATTACAGCCAGTATCGGTGTGTCGGACAACAAGATCACAGCCAAGCTGGGGAGCGACTATAAAAAGCCAGACGCCATCACGAGGATTGGGCGGGACAACTACAAGGAAATCGTCTACCCATTGCCCGTAGAGGACTTACTTTATGTGGGACCCGCAACCTCAAAGAAACTGCGATCCATCGGGATCTATACCATTGGCCGCTTGGCGGAGAGTCCGGTAGACGTCCTGGTGCGGCGGTTGGGAAAAATGGGGGCGATTCTCCATAGCTTCGCTAATGGGTGGGACACTTCTCCTGTTCAACGCAGCGATCATATTCCCAACATCAAGAGCGTCGGCAACAGCGCCACTACTCCCCGAGATCTGACGACAGAGAAAGACGTAAAACTCATGCTCTATCTTTTGGCAGAGAGCGTCTGCGCCAGAATGCGGGAACTGGCCTCCCGATGCACGGTAGTGGAACTCTATGTACGGGATACAGAACTTTGTTCCATTGTCCGCCAGCGAAAGCTGCCGGCGCCGTCCTGCTCCAGTCAGGAGTTAACGGAAGTGGGGATGTCTCTGTTTCGGCGCCATTACCGGTGGGAGCGGCCAATCCGCAGCATTGGCCTGCGCGGCGCCGGGCTGGTGGAGGCGGAGGGCACGGTCCAGATGTCACTCTATGCGGACGATCAGAGACGGGATGCGTGGGAGCGGATCGACGCGGCCGTGGATCGATTGCGTCAGCGATACGGCTATATGAGCATCCGGCGGGCTATTGTGGACAGTGATCCGCTCCTGGGGCATATCAATGTGAAGGATCACACCATTCATCCGGTAAGCTACTTTGGAGGATAGACCATGGACAAGCGCAGAAAACAATATGTACCGGTCGTTGTTCGCTTTGATACAGAGGGCAAGCTGCGCCCGCTGGTGATTGAGTTCGATGAGGAGCATAGATATCCGGTTGACCGCGTGCTGGACGTCCGGCGGGCAGCCTGCCAGCGGGTGGGCGGTGTAGGCGACCGCTACACCTGCCAGATCAATGGACAGGTAACCTATCTGTGGATGGAAAAGGGAATTTGGTTCGTAGAGGCGAAGGAGTAAAAGGGTCCTTCTATATGAGAAGAAGCGGCCTTGATGATATGTTCTTTGGGACGGCTAGGATAGCAGTGCATGCCGATGGAGTTGCGGGACAAGCGGGGGAGGAATCCATCCCCTGTTTGTCTTCTGTGGGTTTGATATATTCTTGTCGATTCTAACACTTCTGGCTGATAAGAAAAGTTAGAAGCGTTAAAATGAAGACGAAGAGGCGATACGATGGAAATTAATGAAAGTGAGACACTGGAACTGAAAGAGATCGCCGTATAGGATATTAAAAAGGAAGTTATCGCGTTTGCCAACAGCGTACGTATTATGTGTGTCGCTCCATTTATTCGGTTCTACGGCAGTTGAGGATCAGTTGGCCCATTTTAGGGGTGGGCGGCTCTTCGGGAAATCTACATATCCCGGCTACTATCAGAGGATGGATAGGGAACGATACATTTCATTTACCTATCCCTTTCAAAAGGATTGCTCATGGTGGGGCCCATGGTGCGCTTTCCATTTTACAAAGGATACTTGGGCAAATCTATGCACCGTACCGAAGTATCAATCCTGTATGGCTGCTGATTAGCAAATTGCTAAACTTCCAGTCGGGTAGCTCTCGGCTAAGATGCTCTGGGCCTCATTATTATTTATCCTCACCAAGAAGAGAGGTGAATCTCTACTACTACTCCTGGCTGACGTCGACCGCAGCCACTTTATCTAAATTCCTTCCTATTGGAGCCGATAATTGGTGTCACGTTAATCTGCAGTCTCAACAACTATTTCTTCCATCCTCATGTCACCATAGAAAAACAGAGAAGTCAGCACAGTCAGAAAAATAACCGTTATACGGGGTGGCAGCCATTAATGGCTGCCACGGCATACATTTTTCAAAATATTATTTTAATCTAATGCTTAGAATACTAACTCTACCTCATTAATAGTCACCGATTCAGATGAATAGTTCGTCATTGTAAAATAATAATATCCGGTTTTGGACATTGTTGCTGCCCGTGAATGAAAAGGTGTGGTTGTGGTCCAAGAATCAACAATTTCAATTATTTGACTGGCACTTTGATTTGACATAAAAATATAATGATATAACGTTGCTTTATGATTTAAATCTATACTATAATCATATCGCACATCAGCCAACATGGCAAAGGCATCGCCATTACTTTTTGTAAGTTTAAGGGTATCTCCATTGTCAAGTGTTATTCCTTCCCATATTACCCGTGAATTTTTACCAGGAATATTTCCCTCATCAATTACATTTCCGTTTTTGTCATATACTATATAGTGAAAATCTGTTATTACATTTTGATGTTCTTGTTGCCTATCATATTCATTAGCAGATGCGCTTGTTATCAAAATACATATTATCATAATAATACTAACAAAAAAACTTATAGATTTTTTCATTTTTATGTATCTCCCTTTTCTTGTATCTCAATAATTCCTTCTTTTACTGCAATTGGATCTGCCGCCATGCACATAATATATATATATATATTTCCTATATCTTCAAATTCAACTTGGTATTTCCCAGCTAGCTCTTCTTGATATATCTCTGGAGTGTACATTATCCCGTCTTTTATATATCCAATTGCAATCGTTTGATTTATATGCTTCTGATTGCCATATTTTTCGAAAGTCCATGTTATTTTAGTACCTGGCCTACAACTCCACCCTGTTCCATCTTCTCTTGTAAATATGGCGACAGCCCCGTTTTCTCCAATAAATCCTGGTGTTATTCCCTCGTTTGTTTCTAATTTGGTTATTGAATTTCCTGGAAATACAGTATTGTCTTCGGTGGAAAATACAATGTTATTGTGTGGTATAGAAAATTCTATTTCCTCACTACTTTTAAATACAGCAGGATAATCAGAACCATAATTGGTTACTTTATACCCTCCGTATTTTTCTTGCCCTATTTTAACCCTATTTTTATCTGTAATTAGACTTATTTTAGATGTTCTTTCCACCATCTCCGTCCTTCCTCCAAGCAGAAATATGCCTGACGCAACTAAAACCAGTAATAACAGTATAGAGTTTACCGTTTTTTTGTTCATGATTTGACCCTCTTTCCCTCCTGCTCTTTAATATTTGTACTAAGACAAAAATTCTTTAAGAGTCTTACTTGGATGATGTCGAAAGGTAAACGTATCGCAATCGTTGATTAGTTAGATAATACAGAAACCGTTTGCATTATGAAAGACTACAAGAGTAGAATCTTCTGGAATACATCTGGAGAAAAACAAGAAGTGATGTGGACCATAAATCTACCTATTTGTTCGCGAAATAGATACTGGGGTCTTGCTGTCACCATTGGCTGAATACGCAATCTCTAGCATATAGGTTGCGTTTTTTTCTACGGTTGCGGTCTCACTGATTTCAAGGAATCCATTACCGGAGGCACTCCAATCATCAATGAGCCTGCCCCCCTTGCCGCAGTTCCATAGTAGCCTCGATCTCGTCCGTTGTCCGATTACCAACGATGAGAACGGTGCAGGTTGCTTTTGTGCCATTGAACTCGATGACAGGCTCTACAGAGATAGCTCGTGTGGAGGCCGCATGGGATGGTAGAACAAAGGCCATAGTGATGAGGAGCATCATGCTAATTATCCGTTTTCTCAAAACAATCACCCCCTTCCCTCGTTATCTAATACGAAGAAAGGGGGCGATTTTGGACGGTCTAAAGTTTATTTGTGGGGGATTAGGAGAATTTCTTTACCAAGGGCTGCTCAAGATACCCGTTCAATGGATGGTTTAGATTCATTCATGATGTTGTTTACTAGTCCCGCGGCAGAAGAGAAACATGCACAAATATAAAAGGGACAGGATTTCCGGGAGGAGCAGATCCATATAGAGATAGTAAGGTTCTGCGTACAGTCTTCTCCACACAATGGATGCCGCATAGAGAACCATCGCCATTGTCACGTAGGCGGCCCAACGTCCCCTTGCGCTTCGGCGAAGGAAGCATTGGTGGGAAAGAAGGATGATTCCAATCGCGAGGATCAGGATGGACAATCCTCGGACCGCAATGCAGAGTAGTACCAATTCCCTCTCATAAGATACCATCGGTTCCCGTACATCCAAAAACCATTCCCAATATTCAGGACTTATTTCCGGACGTACGAAGGCGGGGCCGAGAATAACGACATCATGATACACAATGCCGATCACGGCAAAAAAGACTTGGAATAGGATAGCATAGGCTAGAAAAAAGACGGGTTTACTCTTTTGCGTTGACAAACATTGCTTCATTTAGCTTAACCCTCAACATACTTTGGGAACCGTTCAATATGGTGGTCGTACGAATTGCTCGGTGTAACCACAACAGGATGGTCATCCCATCCACGTACTACCGATGCCGTTGTCCCATACTCGCGGCTGTAGGTATTAACGATTTTTGTGTAACCATTAGCGTTATCAATGCTGGTCAAAGCAAGAGAGTCTACGATTGAATTCATAGTCAGCAAAGGCCCTGACATATCGCCAATACTGCCTAAACCACCAAGAATTGTTTCAATAATCGTATTGATACTAAAGGAATAGGAATCTAGAATATAGTCTAAAGTTCTCTGCCGTTCCAGACATGTCACTAACACTTCAGTAGGTTGTGCATTTGGAATAGAGCTCAAATAAGAGATTGCACCGCCGTTTTCCAATGTATAGGTTATTTTTCCCTCAAGATAAGGCTCGATTCCATATTCTGACATTACTTCGCATGTAACCTCAGCAAGAAAATATTCCTCATATACATCCAGAAGGACGAGAGCATCCTGAGCTTCCAACTGCAAATAGACATCATCCATAATGATATCTAACCGTGCATCAATTTCCTCCTGAATAGTAGCAGAATCAATCGTGTGTGCACTTGGAGTGTCTTCAACGGCAGCGGCAGAGCCTATCATAGTGACACACATTGCCATAGCAAGGAACATAGATGTAACCTTCCGTTTCATTTTGCGACCCTTCCTTTATACGATCGGTGTTGACAGATAACTGCAGTAGTACGCTACTGGGGCTCCTAATATTGTGGGGAAGACAGAGCCATATGGAGAGCACACTGCACCGAGAGATACCCCATACAAAAATTAGCACCTGTGATCTATGATTAGATAAATATGGAGTATCGAAAGATCTGGAGTGGTATGATGCGGGTGAAAGTGTAAGTTTATCTATTTGTCCGTGAAATAGATACCGGGGTCTTGCTGTCGCCGTTGACTGAATATTCAATCTCCAGCGTATAGGTTGTGTTTCTGGCTACGGTTGCGGTCTCGCGGATTTTAAGGATTCCATATCCGGAGGCACTCCAATCATCAATGAGCCGGCCCCCCTGCCGCAGTTCCATAGTAGCCTCGATCTCGTCCGTTGTCCGATCACCAATGATGCTAACGGTGCAAGTAGCCTCTGTGCCATCAAATTCGATGTCAGGTACTACAGAGATGGCGCGTGTGGAGGCGGCATTGGCAGGGATTACAAAGACCATGGTGATGAGGAGCATCATGCAGATTATCTTTTTTCTCAAAACAGTCACCCCCTTTCTCCGTTTATTTAATACGAAGAAAGGGGGCGGTTTTGGACAGCTGAAAAATTATTTTATTGGCTGGACATTTTCTGCGATCTTGATGAGTTCGCTTTCACTTAAAAAGCCAGAGACATAAAAGGCAGAATCTTGTTCGTCTGTCCAGGCGATTACGCTGGCAGTAGTTATGTTGTCTGCCAAAAGGATTTCGGCGGGACAGCCATTTACGGTAGTTTCTTTGATTACTGCATGCTCAGCATCAATGAACCAATCAGTTTCATTTGGGTTATGAGTGTACCGAAATGTTAGTAAAAGTCCATCCGTATTTTGATACGATACAACTGTAGTAGCATCTATGTCATCAACGTAAAACTCTGTATAGCCTTCCGGGAGCCATGTGGGTCGGTAAGCTACTGAACTCTCACTATAGTCAGCGTTGCCTTCAAAGCGGTAGACAAAATACGTTTCATAGATTTCTTTAACCCATCCAAAGAATGCCGACCTGGCTTCGGCATCAACAGTGAACCATGCCCCGCAGGCGATCAGGCAGACAAGGATGATCGATGCGATACGCTGCAGTGAACGATATACAATAGGATGGTTTGCCTTGCGCCTCAGTTTCTTGATTTTCTTTTCAAAGTCTGGTGAGAACTCATGCTGTGTTTTCGGATCATAACCGGACTCCAGCTGATTCACATAGATTTCGCAGGACTTTTTTGCCGCACTGCGAAGCATGCTGTCTGTAATCAAAGGGTGCCACCTCCTTCGCGGTAAAGGGCTTCGAGCTTCTTTTTAGCTCGTTGATCAATCTTCTGGGCCCATGAAAGTGAAATCCCAAGTAATTTGGCTATCTCATGCAGGTTATATCCGTGTACATATTTTAGCCAGATTACCATTCGCTGTTGCTCAGGCAGTTTCAAGATACACTCAGTTAACAGATCCTCGCCTTCAAGAGTATTTGTTGAAAGGCGGCTTAATGATTCATCATCGAATGCGGCGGTAGGATGCCGGCCCCTGCTGCGAAACACATCGGTCACATGGTTGTTGACCATAGTTACGACGAGCTGCTTGGTTCTTGGACTAACCGGTTCGATGATTTTAATATTTTCTGCGATTTTCATAAAGACATGGTGTACCGCGTCCTCTGCATCTTGTTCATGATGCATGCGCTCAAACGCTACATAGTACATAAGACCTCGATAGGTTCTATATATGTCCTCAAATTTTGATTTTTCTTCATCTGTCTCGATAGTTTGTAAGTAGATGAGCATAATGGAAACACCGCCCCAATAAAAATCCCATTATAATGATAAGGGGAAATTTGGAATATGTCCAGGTGTTTCTCCTATAAATTTTCTTTTGCTCACGCAGAGTCCAAATCCGGGTGTAAAGAACGTATAAAAATATAAATAAGAAAAGACTGATATCTAGAAAGATGATTGGAGGTGAGCCGATGATGAAAGCCTAGGGGATTCGATCTAAATTCGAAGGAAAAGAGATCAGTCCCTAAAATATAGGCATTAGGTATATAGAGAGGAGGAAATGGTAGGGGAAAGAGAATAGTATATTTGCTTAATGTTTGGAGTGGTTAGGATGACTTAAATGGAGAGAGATGTAATTAGGATTAACAATGAGGGAGAAGAACAGGAATGACGAAATGCAGATTGATACTTTTAGGGGGATTATCTCCCCTGATCGGACTTTTGGTCTTCTGGATTCAATTACAGGTCAGACCCAGCGGATATTTCCTGTATGTGGCGGTACAGACAGTGATTTCCGTTATATTTTTGGGATATTTCTTTATTTGTGGCGATCGATTTTCAAGGAAGCAGCACAAAAAAATAGATGCGCTCTACTTTTTCCTCGTGCCAATTTTATTGGTAATCGTCAATGTAGTTTTTCAGTGGCAGATTCAAAGTAACATGGCTTTAGCGGTAGCTTTATCAGGAGTAATGGCACCTTTTCATTATGTGATACATTATGCTTTTTTTTCAGCAGATACGTATGCATTGATCCCCAACGCATTACCAGTGCTAGTATGTTGGATCGTTTTTCAACTGGGGGGAAAGGTTAGCCGTTTTAGGCAGGGGAGAGGGAAAATGTGAAGAGACAAGTTGGCGATTCTATATGTGCTCCTACTGTGCCATCTCCTCTGTATGATGCCGTTCAGTGTTCAGGCAATCTTTAAAATCGGAAAACCAACAATTTAATAGATGGGCTTGGAGTGATAGAAGGCCATATTCTTACCCATGGTACAAAGATAAGGAGAATCAAAATGAAATTTAGACGAGTAATTGCTGCACTATGTGCTCTAACTATGTGTTTAACAATGTGCATGACATCAGTGTTTGCTCAGAATACTACGGCGGACCAAGATTATAGCGTTTATTCGTATTATGAGATCGCATCAGGGCTTGTGCCGGGCAGAAATGTGATAAATGAGCAGAGATCTGGAAGTGTCGTGTGTGTAATGAGAATTTACGCAGATCCGTCTACTGGTGCTTCTGGGTCGAGCTTTGGGGATTATGGGCATACCTTTTTGACCTTCTTAAATACATCGACATCTAATATCACAGTTGGACGGCATACCGTTGCACCAAACAAAATGGTCAGCATTGGCAAATTCGGTAAATTTGAAGAATATAAAGGTGCGTTTTATAATGCAGAGACCTCCAGAAAGGCTAGACTTGGATGGTACACTAATGCAAAAAGCATCTACATGGATTTGACTGCTAGCCAACTTCAAACAGTATCCACCTATCTAAAAAATAATCAGGCTGGATATGCAGTGATTGGAAATAACTGTGCTTCTTATGCGGCAAAAGCATGGAATTCTGTACTTTCTACAAGTAGCAAACAATATATTGATCATTATGCTACACCAACGGATGTGTATCAAGACTTAGAAGACATTGGAGGAACCTATCAAGGAAATGGCCTGATTAAATCTGATTATCCATTGTGTTATTATGATGGAGCGACTAGAAAAGAATGTGACGACTATGTTTAATTGGCATTAATTTAGAAAGGCAGAATAAAACTATAATGATCTAAAATAACACCAACCATGCTAACTAAGCTGACTGCTGGGTTATACTGTTTCTGAGCAATACAGAACACCAAACTTAGAACAGTAGAAAAAAGACAGCCCACAATGGCTCAAACTGCCGTTGTGGGCCGTCTTTCTGCGTCACCAAAGAGAGAGCGGAAAAAGTGGGAAGCTACGCGGAGTTTCAGTCAGACGTAAATGCGCTCCGAAACGCACGGTGGCTTCGCAGGCGATGCGCTGCCCGGGAAATCCACGCACCTACGTGATTAGGCTTGACTCCATATAGTGCAGCGATTTCCTGGCCGCTCATGCCCTTGACCTTCAACTCCATCGCCTCAAGCCCCAGGCGGACTACGCCGCTGGACTGAGCGTGCACCTGATGCAGGGTCCGAACAAGGTCCTCGCCGGCAAGCTTGTTCAGGACCTGCTCCTCAAGCGAGGGGGAACTGCAGTCCGCCGGCGGCTCCGGCTCCGGAATGCCGTCCAGGAGGGGCAGGTCCGGGCTTCGTCGGCAGATCTGGCGGCAATAGGAGATCAGGCCGTTACGCACCACCTTCCGTGCGTAGGCGCCGAATCCGGCCGGTTCTCCGGTGTAGGCGACAGCAGCCCGACACAAGTGGACGCAGCCCTCCTGATAGACGTCGCTGTAGTCGAGCCCGCAGACTTGGGGATTGAGCTTGATGTGGTCCCGGATGACCCAGTCGACCACAGTGAGGTAATGCTCGACCAGACTGCGCTGGGCCTCTGTCAGAGCTATGGGTTCATTCATAAATGCCGCCTCCTTTCTCACGCGGCCACGCGCTCCAGCGGACTGATCTGGGAGCAGATGGCGATGAGCCGGTCACATTGGTAATGGGAGAAGCATGCGATATGCGCCTGATCTTCCGGAAGTCCCAGGGCGCCCTGGAGCCAGCGGTATGCCTGTTTCTTGGTCAGCGGCCCCTCTTTCCAGAGCCGGTCAAATGCGGCGTGAGCCTGGATGCGCTTGCGCCGGAGGGACGGGTCGGCGAGGGACCCCATAGGTAGACTGCTCTTTTTGTGAGCGCTGACATAGGCGTCGCACATTGGGTGGCGGGCACAGGCGTAGTAGAGTGCGCTGGGATCGGCGGCCGCATCACCGAACAGGTCCCGGCCGTAACGGCGTACGGCGGGGGCGCCGCAGTATGGGCAGTGAATATGCAGACGTTTCAAGGATCTTCACCTCCATTGATCTTTTGGTCAGGGAATTTCTATTCTTTCCATGTATGGGCAGAGCATGGGAGCGAGAGGTAGAGGGCACTCAGGCAGCGGACCCCACAGGTCTGAGTGGAGTCACAGAGCCAGAGCAGTGTTCTGCGGTACATATCTTCCAGGTCTGAGCGGGAGATATGGCTGCGGCATTCAGATGGGTCAATCTGCTCCCTAGTCAGACGCTGGTAAAGTTCTGCCGGGATCACGACCGGTTCTCCATCCCGCTCCGTTGTAAAGAGATGGCCGCAGCACGGCGCGTCCAGACAACACGACGCTTCACTGCAGGCATCGACAAAGACCGCGTTTCTCCAGTTTCCATCCACAAGGGAGATGAATCGTGCAAGGGTACAGCCCTGGCATGCCATGAGGGAACCTCCAATCCTCCTATTTTCATTACGCCCATTTTTTCGGCGATTTTGCCCGTGAAGGTTGTAAATATTTTGTGAATTGTTGGAGCAGAGAGATGCTCCGCATAGAACAGTGAAGCAGAGCAGCAATTTGATGCTGCGTAAGCTCCAGAGCTGGCTCTGTTCAGAAGATCCAGCCCTTCGCCTCCAGGTTGGAGAAGTATGCATAGGTCTTTGGCGTCACACCCTGTAACTGCGCCATCCGTTCCGCATGATCGGAGTTGCTGACCCAGTAGGCAAAGTAATTTGCAAAGTATTCGCGGCTATTTGTCGCAGAGTAGTCACCCAGAATGCGGAGCGCCTGCTCCGCCTCCTCTTGATAGAGCAGTTCATGGACAGCGGGAAACTCGAGAGTCCAGTCCAGAAAGTGGCCGAATTCGTGAACCGTGGGTGAAGCGGCGCCGACGTAGATCCGCTCCTCGGTGTAGGAGGTGAGCCCGACACAGCTCAGATTGTTCTCGGCACCGTAGGTCTGCAGGTACCCGGGGTCCAGATGGTACTCCCAGCCGGCCGCGTCAAAGGCGTCCAGGATAGGGTCCGGTACGGAGTCGATCTCCAGGAGGCAGTCATTGAGGTCGGCGGCCGTGCTGGAAGAGATGGTCAGTTCCTCCAGGAGAGGAGGGGGATCGATCTCAAAGTGCTGGCTCATAAGAGCAAACAGCAGAAGTGCGGCGTCGCCTCGGGTCATGATGCCGTTCGGATCAGCTCCCGCCGGGCACAGCCCCAGCTCTGCTCCGATTCTGACGGCATTGCCCCAATCTGACCCTTTCGCTCCGCCGGAGTACAGGGATTCGTCATAGACGGGGATCTCAAAGGTGCGGAATGCGCTGAGCAGCAGTTCTCCACGGCAGATGGAGGAGTCAGGAGCAGTGACTGCGTTCATGTCCAGCCAGCCATTGAGAAAACACCGCTGGACACAGGCGGCCATGAATTCCTCAGGGGGGAAGGCGGAAAAGTCATCATCACCCTGAGCCTGGGAAAGAAAAACGGCCCACTCACGAATCGTGATGGGCCGTTCTGGACTGAATTGATGATCACCGGTTCCTGACGTGACGCCATGCTGGACAAGGTAGGCCGTACTCTGCGCATAAATGGAGCTGGCAGGAACGTCCGCGAAGTACGCGGGGCTGTCCGCAGCCAGGGCCGTTGAAGTCAGGATGCCGGTGATGGAACAGGCTGTAGCGGAAAGTGCAAGAAGTCTGGTCAGCTTCATAATCAATGTTTTACCTCCTATGATTGAAAAGTTCAGCTCGTGAACAACTGCCTGGTGCGGCAGGGGACAGGTCTGTGCATAATGTGAAATTTTGTGAAAAAAGAACCGAGTGTCCTGCGGATTTCCGCAGAGCACTCGGTTCAGCCTATGATCCAAAAGGGGCCGCCCGACCCGGCCCGCCTGCTGGCTTCATTAAGTATGATGGACAAATCCCAGGCCTTCTGGCTCCGATTATAGCTGGCGGGATCGGCCACCAGAATCTTGTCGTCCTGGACGCCTCTCAGAACAATGAAGTGGCCGCTGGATGTGAAGTGCCCTTTGGTCATAAGAGCCACAACCAATTTGCCCTGGCTCAGTGCGTCCACAATCCTCTGCGGCTCGGAGGCGGTGCAGCCCTCGACCGGGAGGCCCCATGCCTTGGCGGCGCCGGGGATCAGAGAATGGTAGGAGCCGCTCTTGCTGCACCAGTACCCGTTCTGGTAGGCCCACTTCGCCATCTCTATCGGATCGACGGTATCGCTGGTCAGAGACGAGACCACGATGGCCATGGAGGTGGGGCCGCATCCATAGCCGCCGATATCGTCGGTCCCGTATGGCTTGTCAGCGTAGCGGTCATCCAGCTGGTTGTAGTAAACGACCTCGGTGGCTCCATCTGTGAATCGGATGGTCCCTAGGGATGGGATGCTGTCGGAGCCCTCGGTGTACTGGAACATCCCGTCCCCAAGAAACAAGCTGAGATTCTGTGCGTAGTTATCCGCCAGCTCCTTTTGGTCATCGGAGAGGTGAAAGATCCGGTCGGCAAAATAGGCCTCGCCCTGGTACACTATGGTGTAGATGTACCAGAGTTCAGAACTGCTCTCATCCTCCTCGGTTTCAGGATCGTCCGGGACACTGCGCACTTCAGATGTCCTGCTGAAGGTATAAAGAGATTTTTTTCCGGCACGGAGGACTTGTTCCAGTTCTGAGATGGAGATGTGTTCCCAATCCTGATTCTTGGCGGCGCAGTATTGGGAGAGAATGAGGTTGGCGTTGCTGACGAGGTTTCCTTCATAGGGATTGACGACCTCGTACTTGTCGCCGTCAGTTCCGGCAAAGTCCTGGGCGATACGGGCTTCTACGTCATCGATCCCCTCGCCCAAAATCTGATTTATGGTGAAGGAGATGTCGTTAATATTTTCTGTAATGGCGCTGTTATCGTTTAGTATAGGAAGCGCAGAGCTTGATGTTCCGCTGCCGGTCAGCCCGCCGAAAATCACAGAGGGCAGCATCAGGATAAAGAGGACGGGAAGCAGGAGCAGAAAAGCGATGACAGCAATAATTTTCCCGATATGGTGACGGGAGCCCCAGAGTGCACCCGCCACCGCACCGTAGGGCCCGGCGGCTGAGGCACCCTTGGCCGCCGCCGCGATGGCCTTCCCAGTCTTCAGGGCCCCATATGCGGTGTGGGCGGTGCTGGCTGCCTGGCCGATGGCGCTGTCCTCCTGGCGGTCAGCCATGGCACACATCCCCCTGGTACAGGTCTGCTGTGATATCGTCGATGACCTGCTGGAAAAGAGCCAGCAGACGCGGGTCGAATCCACCGCAGCTGCCGCTTAGAATCATGTATTTCGCAGACTCATGGGACACTGCTGGCCGGTAACCGCGGCAGGTCCGCAGCGCGTCATAACAGTCCGCGAGACTGACGACTTGGACATAGCGGGGAATCTCCTCCCCGTGCAGATGATCCGGGTAACCAGCTCCGGACCACCGCTCATGGTGGTGCAGGCAGATCTCACGGGCATACTGAATGAGTGGGGGGCAGGAGGGGCCCAAGGGGAAGAGTGCGTCCAGCACCTGCTTCCCATACTCAGCGTGATTTTCCATGAGACTTGTTTCCTCCACAGTGAGAGAACCCGTCTTGTCCAAAATGACTTCGGGAACAGAGAGCTTGCCCAGATCATGAAGCCGAGCGGCGCCGGCGATATTGAGAATGTCCCCCTGCGAGAAGCCTGGGAGCTGACCGGAGGACCATGCGGCGGTGAGCAGGCGGTGAGTCAGGTCATAGAAATAGGGAGTGTGGCTGGCTTTCTCCAAGTGGTCAAGGCGCACCTGGAGCTCTGCGATTGTAAGTGACATATGTGACCTCCTTAAAAGTTTTCTATTCTGCAGGTTAGGGGGACGAATACAACAAGCACCCTTAATATATGAAGGCTGAATGTTCTCTCAAAAACGGAGCGGGACCTGAGTGGCGGCGTTTGTCTGTAGTGCGGAAGAAGTTTTCTGCATCCTATACTGAACGATTTTTTTAGAATAAAGAACCCCCAGAAGTGCAGTAGACCACTGCCTTCTGGGGGGATTATAAGTTGTGCAAAAATTTGATTGATCTTGTCTATGTCAAGGAAGAGAACGTTCTGCTCATCCGCATCAATATTACAGATCATGGCATAGCAGGTTTTCTCTATCAGAGGATATTTCGCTACATATCATTTCGTTGTAAACTGAAATGGTTCAGACCAGGGATCAGTCACTTCAATCCACCGCCCTGTTCTTTTAAGCTTACGCTCGAACTCATAATCTGGACAATATTTTCTTTGCTGTTTTTAGGAAGCAGTTCTAATCCTCTTAATGAGTACAACTCCTTCTACTAACACAGCCGTCAACCGCTTAAACTCGTTTTCGGTAAAATGAGGGACATAAGTGCGTCCAGATGTGTTGATTTCTGGTAAGTTATTTCCATAGAATAGCTTATCGTATACGCAATTCGTTAGATTATCTTTTTTATCTCCTTCAAAAGGAACTTTGTTGCTGTGAGCAACGTCAGCAACGACTTTATGGCCAGATAGCGGCTTATTCAAAGAAAACACGCGGCCCCCGTTGGGGGGGCCGCGGAAGTGTTGAGCACCCTGCCATATGGAACTGCGATCAGGCGAAATCGTTTGTCTGTACGATCCGCTCCGCCGCTCAATAGCCCGTCTTGGGTAGGGTGGGCGTGGTGGTATACTTACGGATGATGGTGCCCCAGCTTGCCTGGGCAGTCTGCCAGGTTCCCTGGTACTTGCCGCCGGCATCCGCGCGGTTGACCAGCTGATAGCCGTTGACTGCGTTGCCGTTGACAATGACGCTCAGGGTGGGCCCTGTGACGCTTTGGAAACCAACCGGTACCTTACCGAAGTCGAACATAATATCGGTGACCACTTCGCCGGCCTGCATGGGGATTGCGTTCAGACTGAAACTGTAGTTGTTGGTCGTGAGCAAATTGGAAGCCAGCACTTGGTAGTCCGCTGTGTAGTTGGTCGCATAGAGCACTCGGTAGTTGAGCCGGGCGCTGTAGGTACCAGTGGTCAGGGTAGTGGCTCGGGCAATGTCGTAGGGGATCTTGTCGTGCCAATAGAAGTTCTCCAGCGCCACATTGGAGGTGTTTGCCACGGTGATGTCGTAGCGCATCGTCTGGCCGGCAAGAACCTCCGCGTTGCTGCGCTTGGTGATGGTCACACCCAGATTGGAGGGCTTGTCGAACGCGGACAGCTTGATAATCTGCCCAGCAAATTCCAAGGTGACATCATGGACGGTGGGATCTACCTGCCAGTAGGCCGGCGCAGACACTTCCTGGATCTTATAGCGGCCCAGAGGGAGTGGGCGGGACGCAGCGACGCCTCTGGCATCGGTCGTGATGTAATCCACTACCCGCCCGCTGCGCTCTTGGACGATCTCAAATGTCGCGCCCTCCAGCGGAGAACCGGCGGGTGTGCCGGTCACGGCGTTATACTCCTCGGCATACTTATAGATCTGGATCTGGCCGGTGATGGGCACATTCTCCCACTCGATTTCAATGGTGTGGCCAGGCTTCACATAGACGGTTTTATATTCTTCGTCCAGCTCATAGCCCTCGGCTGCCTCAAGTTCGCGGATGTAGAAGCGGCCCTTTCCTTCCGCCAGTGCCTCATCAATATAGATGTAGCCGTTCTGGTCGGTGGTGTACTCCCCAATGGGATTTTTATTGGCGTCATACAGCAGGAATTTTACATCGTAGATGCCCTCTCCGGTGACGCTGTCGACCTTGTGGATGATGATACCGCTGAAGCCTTTGTTCTCCACCTTGAGGACCACAGTTTTGCCATCCTCAACCTCAAAATAATGGGGAGCATCATCCAATTGATACCCGTCCGCCGCCTCGATTTCAACAGCATAATAGGCACCATCCTCAAGAGCTAAGAAAGCGCGGCCATTCTTGTCTGTCGTGATGGTGTCGATCAGCTCATCGTCGATCTTCCGGATCTCAAATGTCACATCGGGAATGCGCTCGCTGGTGTCATCCGCGTCGATCTTGATGATCTCGACGCCGCCAATGGGGTCATTATAGAACGTCAGCGTTTGTGTATCCTCGGGGTTTACCTCGACTGTCTGGGTCCGGGTGGCTTCGTCAATAGTATAGCCCTCAATGGTCTTGGTTTCCTTGACCACGATGGTCCCCGTGACGCCGGAGATGCGGATCTCGCCGTTCTGGTCAGTGGTGTAGAGACCCTTAGAGGACAGGTGGCCGTTGGCGTCATCCACATAGCCGCCGTCTGCATAGGTCAGTTCAAACTCAACCCCGGAAAGCGGCTCCTTCGTGACGGAGTCCAGTTTCCGGATAACCAGGGTGCCCTTGGCCTCATTGTAGAATCGGAGCGTCTGAACCTCGCCCGTTTTGATCTCAATGCTCTTTGGGGCGGTGTCCAGGACATATCCCTCCAGGGTCTTGATCTCCCTGGCGGTGACGGTGGTGCCCGGCTCCAGATCA
>ERZ779866.741-NODE-741-length-35763-cov-3.888148_pt1 | contig 35763 bp, 27 predicted proteins | sample MGYA00511248_ERZ779866 | MGnify/ENA primary metagenome ERZ779866 (study PRJEB29588, sample SAMEA2155758) | human gut metagenome | biome: human gut; feature: human-associated habitat; material: faeces | place: Denmark | collected 2008/2010 ... | reverse complement strand
ACGGTTCTTGGCAATGGCATCCTCGCCTTCGATAACCTGAATCATCACGGGACCAGAAGTCATGAACTCAACCAGAGCGTTAAAGAAGGGACGCTCCTTGTGCACGGCGTAAAAGCCTTCAGCTTCTGCACGAGAAAGCTGACGCATCTGAGCGGCAACAATTTTCAGACCGTTGGTTTCAAAACGCGAATAGATCTTGCCGATCACGTTCTTGGCAACGGCATCGGGCTTGATAATGGAAAGAGTACGCTGAACAGCCATCTTAATTTCTCAAAAAAAGTCAATGAAAAGGGAATTGCGGCTTTGCACGCGGCAAAGCCGCTTGCGGGATCAAAAGAGAGCCTTCAGATCCCTGCAAATGAAATCCAATCTGAGATTTTAGCATGCAGCTTCAGGCGCTTTTTCAGAGCTGCATTGCTGGTTTTCGATCTTTTTCTCGGGACGCTTGCCGGGCTCAAGCACGGCAATGCTCTCGACATGCCCCGTATGCGGGAACATATTCATGACGCCCGCAGCACGGATGTGCCAGCCGCCTTCATGCTGCAAAATGGCGCAGTCGCGAGCCAATGTGGCCGGGTTGCAAGAAACATAGACAATGCGCGGCGGGCGCTTATCCGTTGCCGCCAACGTTCTTGCCAACTCCAGCGCCCCTTCTCTGGGCGGATCGATCAGCACACGATCAATTCCGCCTAATTGAGCCCAAAGCGCATCCCAATCGTCCGTGGACCAGGTAAAGAGGTTTCTTGCGACAAATTGCGTTTTTTCGGCCAGTCCGTTATCGGCAGCCCCTGCGCGGGCACGTTCGACCAACTGGTCGCTTCCTTCGATACCGACCACCGTTTTGGCGCGCACTGCCAAAGGCAAGGTGAAATTGCCCAAACCGCAGAAAAAGTCTGCCACATGATGCTCAGGTTTTACATCGAGCAGATTGATAGCTCGCGAGACCATCGTTTCATTGAGGCGGTGATTAACCTGCGTGAAATCGGTCGGCTTAAAGGAGATGTGTACACCGAATTCAGGCAGCTCAAGCTTAAGAGCTGTCAAATCACTCGGATGCATCGGGTAGCAGGAATCCGGTCCCTTGGGCTGAAGCCAGACGCTGACGCCGTATTCAAGTGAGAAAGCCTCAAATGCGTTCATATCGGCTTGAGTGGGCTCTTCAAGCACTCGGAAAACCAGCGCAATGGCACCGTTACCACCCATAGCCACTTCAATTTGCGGCAAACGCTGACGGATAGAGAGGCTTTCAACCAAATGGCGAAGAGGAATCAATAAGTCACTGACAGCCTGGGGCAAAATTTTGCATTCGGTCATATCGGCGACGTAGCTTGAGGAGCGTTCATGAAAGCCCACCAACACGCCCCCCTTCTTTTCCACATCGCGCACGGTCAGACGCGCACGATGGCGATAACCCCAGAAGGGACCGTAAATCGGCGGCAAAATCGTCTCAGGCTTTACTTTGCCGATATGCCACAAGGCATCGAGCAACACCCGCTGTTTGATGGCCACCTGTGCATTAGGATCCAAATGCTGCATGGCGCAGCCGCCGCAGCATCCGGGCTCAAGTCCGAAGTGTTTGCAAGCGGGTTTAACGCGCAGCGAAGACTCTTTTTCAATGCTTACGGTGCGGCCGCATTCATAACTGTTTTTGTTACGAAAACGTTCGTACGTCACGGTTTCTCCGGGCAATGCTCCTTCAACGAAAACCACTTTTCCGTCACGATGAGCAACGCCTCGACCGTCCTGGTCAAGCGACTCAATATCAACCGTAAACTTCTCCAATACTTTAGGGGCTCTTGCCATTGGAAATATCCCTCAAAAATCAGGCGTCCCTTTTTTGCACATCTCTGAAACTTCACCCAAAGGTGCGCAACGGACGCCCGTGTTAAACAAACAGTTTGAAAACTAAAAAATTACTGCGGCAAATACTCAAGCGGATTCACCGGACGGTCATTATGACGCACTTCGAAAAGGAGATTAACGCTGTCGCTGTCACTGTTGCCCATCTTGGCAATGACCTGACCATTGGTGACATTATCACCGCGCTTGACAAGCAGTTCACTGTTATGGCCGTAAACCGTCACAGCGCCGGGGCCGTGCGTAATGATAATGAGTTTGCCATAGCCGCTCACGTTTTCACCGATGTAGAGCACGCGACCGGCGGCAGCAGCGCGAACGTCATCACCCATATTGCCTGCGATCTCAATACCTTTGCTGTTTTCATCGGTAAATTGACGAAGGATTTGTCCGCGAGCCACAGGCCACGACAATTGGGTATTGCCCAACATCTTCTGTGTGGAGGCTGCAGGCGCTGTCGTAAGCGTCACGCTGTCGCCAGCGGGCTGCGCGGTGGTGATCGGTGCGCCGATTGTCACCTCGGAAGAAGCGGTCGGCATCGGTTGGTCAACCGCGACAGAAGTCACCGGTGCCGTGCGGGCCGCCGTCAAATTCAACACGGTTCCGGGAGAAAGCAGCGTCGGATCCGTAATGCCATTGGCTCGGGCAAGTTCAGTCGGATTGCAGCCGTTGCGAGTGGCAATGCTGTAGAGCGTATCGCCGGGCTGAACCGTGTAAGTGTCCCCGGTCGTTGCAAACGTTCCCGAAGTGGCCACACCGGTCGAACCCGTACGACTGTAAATCGGTGCCCCTACCTCCTGAAGTGCGCAGCCGACCAACATGCCGCCGGCCATCATCGCAACAAGCAAAGCACGAAATTTCATATCTATCCTCTACTAACTGACACATTTGCGTGCCGATTTAACTATTTTTCCTTTCACGAGCGGTCAACCACTCGCCCACAGAGCGCACAGCCGCGTAATTGGTCAAATCCACCTGCAAAGGTGTCACCGATACCGCTTGATGCTCCACAGCCCAAAAGTCCGTACCCTCTGCCCGATCTTTCGGTTGTCCGGCCGCGCCCACCCAATAGATGGGGAAACCTCGGGGGCTGACCTCTTTAATCACACTTTCTGCATGATGGCGACGCCCCAAACGCGTGGCAACCACTCCCTGCAATTGAGACAAGGGAAGATTCGGAATGTTGACATTTAAAAGCTGTGCTTCGCTGCCCTTCTTGGCTTCCAGGAATCGCTCAACGATACCCTGAGCAACCGTTGCAGCATCATCCAAATAGGCCCAACCACGCTCAATTTGCGAAAAAGCGATGGAATCAATACCAAAAAGGTAGCCTTCAATGGCCGCAGCAACAGTGCCCGAATACATGGTATCTTCGCCCATGTTTTGTCCGCAGTTAATGCCGGAGACGACCAGGTCAGGCAATTCATCCAGAAGTCCTGTCAGGGCCAAATGCACGCTGTCGCTTGGTGTACCGTTAACCGCAAAGATACCGGGTTCGACCTCCTGAACCTGAAGCGGCCGAGTCAATGTCAGGGCGTTACTGGTTCCGCTTTGATTAAATTCCGGCGCTACCACCGTCACATACCCGAAGCGCCGCATGGCTTTAGCAAGCGCCCGAATCCCGGGAGCGGAGTAACCGTCATCATTTGAAATCAAAATTCTCATGAAAATCCTTATTTCGCGGTCTTTTGGACACAAAAACAATGACCGCAACAACTCTTTGAATCATATCGCATCAGGCAGCTGTTTGCGATGTCATTTTGTTAGAAAAGTTTTGCAAATCCAAAGGCTAAGGCAGCATAGCGGGCGGTCTTGCCGACAAAGATAAAAAGAAGACTTTGAGCCCAGGAAATTCTGAGCCAGCCGGCAGCCAACGGCAGCGCATCCCCCACGACCGGAAGCCAAGCAAATAAAAGCGCAAAAGCGCCCCAGCGCGAGAACCAATCCAGGGCTTTTGCCGATACTTTTTTAGGAAAAAGTCTGCCGATCAGGTAGCTTGTCATTGAGCCCAAAGTGTTGCCGACAGCCGCCACCGCGACGATTGTGACAATCGCCTCAGGCCAGGTGTGAACGAGCGCAAGCAAAACTGCTTCGCTTGCGCCCGGAAAAAGCGTTGCGGAGACAAAAGCCGATGTAAACAAACCGACCAGTGCCTCCACGAGTGTTAAATCAGGCATCAATCCTCTTCGGGCAAAATACCTTTGATACGCAGGGGCTCACCAATGGTATAGAAATGACCGCCTGCCACGTAGTGCAGCGTACGAAGGTCGGCCGGAGCTTTTTCAAAATGCCAGTGTCCGTTTGAAAACACCCGAGTATCCGACCATGCCGCCACGCACTCGCCGATAAAAAGATCGTAATTTTGCTGATTGTGGGGTTCATTTAAAATTTTGAAAATCATCCAGGCAGCACACCCTTTTACAAGCGGCAGATCATAGCCCGGCATCGTAAAGAGCTCAGCACCGCTTTTTTCGACCTTATCGGGCATATCGTACTTACTTACCGCCCCCAGCCTCATGGTTTCCTTCACAATGCCCACCGTAGGCAATTGAAGTGAGAAATAGCCGCTTTTTTCCATCAAAGGCCGAGTAAAGTGTGAGCTGTCTACAACCACTGTCGCCTTGGTCGGTGCCAAATCCAATGCGCAGGCCCAAGTGGCAGGCATGATATCGGATACTCCGTCAAAACTTGCCGACACGAGAGTCGTACCGCCTACATTCAAAAGACGATAAGCCTTATTCAAATCAACTTCTGCCATATAAGGAAGCATTGTTTTTCTCCTTAAAAATTCCCATTTAAAGCTTAACAAGACACAGCTGTCAGCGTTTATTTTCTCGTGGCGATTTTTTGCCTTTTTTGCTAAAACTCGAATGAATAAAGGACATCGAGCGCCTGATCCACACCGGAAGCTGCTTCCACATAAAGTCTCGGAATCACCCGATAGCGCAGCGTCAAAGTCGCAAGCGAATCAAAAAGTCCCACGGCGTACTTCACCTTCAGACCGGGCAAAATATAGCCGCTCACCGCAACGGCGGAGTCTTCCCCAACGCCCTCGGTGTCAAGCCCAAGTCCTGAAATGCCGACCGCATCGCCCAATTGTTCAATAACACGATTGCCCTGGCTCAAGCCCAAATTGATAATCGCAGAGGTGATCATGCTGTTGTCGCCTTCGCCGTTTGGATCAAGCCCCTCACCTCGCATCAGATAACTTAAAGACTCTGTCTGGCTTTTTTGCGGTTCGGTAAAAATGGTAACTTCCGGCCGATCGGCTTGTCCGGTCACACGGATGCCGGCGATGACGTCATCGGCCGTTTTATCCGGATTGCGGATAGCCTCTAAGTTAATCAGCGGATTGTCCGCGGCGCCCGCAAACATAAATTCACCCCGTCTGACAATCAGATCCTGTCCGTAAGCCTTGAACTGCCCCTGAGGCACGTTAATCTGTCCCGTAAGCCCCAGTTTGCCGTTATTTTGCACGACGTGCAGTTTTCCGGTCATGCGAGCTCGCAGCCCCATGGCGCTCACTCTCACATCATCGCCAATATTGACAAAAAGATTGCTCTCAATGGGAATCGGCTCACCGTTGTCGGCTTTCTTCGGTCTCGGGCGATCCAGACGGACGGTATCGGCACTCACATCAGTGGCAGAAGGCGGCAGCTCGTACATCTGCACCCGCGCCCACGGCAAATCAATCAGACCGTTAAGTGAATTTTTCTCTGCACTTGCTTCACAGTGCACATCGGTTGTTAGGTCAAACTCAACCGAGGGCGGCATTGTCACACGCATTTTTACGCCTTTTGCCGCAAGTCTTGTTGTGCCTTGAGCGAGCGTTTTCCAGTCAGCATCACCCTGAAGCGTTAAACCGCCTTTAGGAGTTTTCAATTCGCCCGACAGTGTGCTCTTATTGCCATTAAAGGCGAGTTCAAATGAACTCGGCAGCATTTCAAAGGGCAGTTTCGTGCTGTCAATTCGCATGTCACGAATGCCGGTTTTTCCGAAAAGCTTCGGTTCCGAGAGCGTGCCGCCCAGCTGAAGATCACCGTAAATAATTCCCTCGGCACTTTCTCCGGGAGAAAGCAGTGAATTAAACATCGATGCTGAAAGATTTTTGATGCGGACTGCACCGTCAAGACCTCTTTGTTTAATCGGATCAATCACATCAAGCTCGCCCGCAAAAGAGCCGTTTTTTGTCAATTGCACGTCCCAGGAGGAGTGAATTTTTCGACCGTCGTGCTCCAATAACACACCGACTTCATCAAACCCAACCTCAAAATCACTTTCCTGCAGTCTGTATCGCGTAAAAAGCGACTTCCCGCTCATTGTCACCACACCGGTCAGCACGCTATTGAAGCCCTGCGGCACTTTGAGCGCTGTCCGGATATTGACGACACCCGTCGTCTCAAACTCTTCAGGCAGCCAGTGCCTGAAAAACGTCAAATCCAGTTTCTCAAATGCCAACTCGACATCAAACGGTTTTTTATGAAGTAAATCAATCACCAAATCGTTTTTTAAACAAAGCTCGGCCTGCGGATGACTCAGACAAAACCGACCGACATCCAAAAGCAAACCGTTGGTATTAAATGCCAAAGACATAGGAGCGCGTAGCGTCACGGGACCATACTCAGTCTTCACATCAAAACTCTTGACCGATCCTGCCCAGGCATCCATGGAATCGTTTAAGGCACCGGAAAAAGTCGCATTGAGTTTGGCAGGCTTGGAGTTTATTTGGACGATCAATCGGTGATCGTTCTGCGTCCCTTCAATGTCCGCATGGAAACTATCAATCAACAGCCCCGGCAAAGAAATGCCGCTTACCGCCAAACGGGCGCCGCCCGTCACATTTTCTTCTGCGCTCATCGCTCCCGTTAAGCGCAGGCTATTGATCGACGTTCCCTGAGCGACCAAATCTCTCACCGTCAAATCGGCATTGATCAGCGGCATTAAAACCGGTCCTCTGACCTGCACTCTGCCTTTTGCACGTCCCTTGATGTCTTTAACGATTTCAGAAAAATCAGAGGCATCTGCTCTCACAGACAAATCCAGATTGGGAACAGCCGCATGAAAGCGAACATCCCCCTTTACTTCAAAGCGGTTGTCACCGATATTCAATGCGATGTCTGACAGATGCAAAAGTCTTCCGCTGTCTCGGGTATTGACTGATCCCTTCACGGATAAAGGAAAGTTTTGCCAGGTACCGTTAAGGCTGATGCCGGGCACATCAATGCCTTGATCGGTCCAATGCAGGGCTGTTTTTGAATCCTCAACTTTAAGAGTCTGCCCGTTGATATCGATCTGAATATCACTCAATGACAAGCTCTCAATATGCACAGGCAAAGGCGCCTCTATACTGATGCCGCGAGAGATTGCCGTTTGTTTTTCCTCTGACTGCTCTTTTGTCTCTTGAGCGGCTATTTTGTCGGTTTGAATTGCAGCACTTGCCTTTTGCAGGTAAAAACGATCAACAACCACTTCGCCGGACAGCAGCCGACGGATATCCAAGTGCCAGCCGAAATTGCCTTTAAAAGAAATCCCCTGCTGCTTCCACTCAACATCCTTAGCTTCAAGACTTAACACGCTTCCGCCGAATGTTCCGCCTGTCAACTCAGGCAGAAAACCTTTAGCCTGTCCCGCTAGAAATTGAAGACCCGCAGAGGTGGTTAAGAAAAATGCAATCAGTGCGCAAAGCAGCGCAAGCACTGTCAGAAGGAGCAGGGAAATAATTTTGACAATTCTCATAATTCCGGCCCCAAACCAATATAAAACTGCAATCCGTGCTTATCGGGATCACCCACCGGTTTTGCAATATCAAACTTGACCGGTCCTAAAGGTGACTGCCATCGAACGCCCACGCCGACACCTTTCTTCCAATCCTGGTCATTGAAATTATTCACTGCCTGACCGATATCAAAGAAAACCGCACCCCACCATTTGCCTTTGACTCTGTACTGATACTCCACGCTTGCCGTCACGAGTTTTTCGGCACCGGTCAAATCACCATTGTCGTCCTCGGGAGAAATGGACTCGTACTTATAACCGCGAACGCTTCTGTCGCCGCCCGCAAAGAAACGCAAATCAGGCGGCACACGATCAAAGTCATCGGTTTGAATCCACCCTAAGTGTGAACGCAAAACAAACCGATGGCGGCGCTCAAACGTCTTAATGAAAGCATGCTGCGCTTCCAAAACCACAAAATCAATGTCTGAGCCCCAGGCGGTATTTGACCAATCAATTGTGTAGCGCTGAGACAACCCCCACCGAGGCATCAGTCCGCCAAGAGTTGTTGTTTTTGAAAATGTCACACCGGGATAAATCAGCATGGTGGTGTCAGTCATTTGCCCCTGATCGAAATCATCGTACGACCAACGCAGGTGAACATCCCGATGCCACCCTTCATAAGGTTCCCAATGGTGGGCAATCACGGCTGAAGCCGTATTGGATTTCGTATCGTTTAAGTCTTCGTTTTTTATCCCGCCCTGGATAACCCAATAGTGTTCGAGTGCGCTTTCTTCCAGAGGAATTTTGTAGGCAACATCCAAAAGCTGCTCTTTTGATGAAAGCTCCGTGGAAGCCTCCAGACTGTGACCGGAATCATTAAGCCAGGGCTTTCGCCATGTAAGTGATCCCCGGGGGCCCACATCGGTTGAAAAACCCAAACCGGTTTCCACAGCATTTTCCTTTTTGGCTGTGACATTGGCATACACCGGCAGTGACTTATCGGCACTGTCCCGCCCGGCAAAAATGTCCGGAGAAACAACCACGGAGTTAAACCACCCGGTTGAAGACAGGCGCCGATTAAACTCGGCTATATCGTCGGCTGTGTAGGGATCTCCCTTTTTAAAGGGCAAAAGATTTTGCAAAATCGTCTCACGTATCTGACTGCCTGAAAAACGGACGTCGCCAAAGCGATAACGTTTTCCGGAATCGTAGTCAAATGTCCAGTAGGCCTTATTTTTTTCAGCATCGACCCCCAGTTCGCTTGTTAAAAATTTTCCGTCGAAATAGCCGTGCTGAACAGCCGAGCGTTCAATCGAAGACTTAAAGCTTTCGTACTCGCCGTGATTAAGTTGCCGCCCCTTTTTCGGCAGCCTTCTCTGCAGTCTCTTAAAAACTCTGTCGTCCTTCGCTTCGCCTCTGACCTTCAATGAAGTGTCGGCAATGCGAACGGGTTTCCCTAATTGAATGTCAGCAATCAAAAGGGTGGACTTTTCTGTTTTCGATTCTTGCCAGGAGTAATGAATAATGCTTTGATAGTAGCCAAGGGCTCGCAGTGCTCTTTTGATTGCCCGATCAACCTGAGCGCGATAAGTCTGGCGAACTTCCGTAATACTGTTTTCCCGAACCGGTGTCAGCAACGCCTCCACGTTCGAGTGTACCTCGCCCGTGACGCCTTGAACCTTCACATCAAAGGCCCTGGCGCTTTGCACGATACCGCCGCAAATGGCGGTTATTGTTGCTAACAGCTTGAAATTCATCACTAAAAAAAGATCAAATCGCCTTTCCGATTGTAATTAATTCAATCATTCTTTTGAATATCTCCTCTAGCAATTTTCCCAACCAAAGAAGCTTAAAATTGGGAGCATCGGTGATCGGATTTTTTCTATGGAAATTAAAACTCTCAAAGGCGTGGCTCTTGCCTCCATTGCAGGTATCTGCTGGGGCTCTATGGGTGTGGCCGCTCAGTATCTGATGGCCGAGTGCCGCTTCACTGTATTGGACTTAACGTCCATTCGCCTGCTGGGAGCCGGAATTCTTTTGGTGCTGCTTGATATTTTTTGGAACCGTACCAAGCACGTCAAGGCCGTTTTCCAAAAAGAAAACTTAAAAGACATTCTTATTTACGGCATCGCTCTTTTGTGCTCGCAATCCACCTTTTTTCTCTCAATTGCCAGCTCCAACGCCGCCACCGCAACCATTATGGTATTGACTTCGCCATTATTCATCATCGCCTATTTGGCCGTAGCTCACCATCGGCGAATCAAAATCATTGAAATGATCTGTCTGGTGTTAGCCATGATCGGCGTACTTTTGATTATCACCAAAGGGCATTTGGATGCGATGGAATTTTCTGTTGCCGGTGTCGCCTGGGGACTCACCTCTGCCATGATGGGAGCCGTGGGCACCATTCAGCCGGGCAGAGTCGTCAGAAAATTAACTGTTTTCCCCGTCATCGGCTGGGCAATGACTTTTAGCGGCGCTGCAGCCTGCCTGTACAACAATCCGCTTGAAACCAATGTGCTCTGGAACACAATGGGCGTGATCTGCTATCTGCACATTGTGCTGTGCGGCACGATCGTCTCCTTCAGCTGTTTCCTCAAAAGCATGGAATTCATCGCGCCGCCCATTGCCTCGATGCTCACATGCTTTGAGCCGCTCTCAGCCGTCGTTCTTTCGGTGCTGCTTTTAGGTGCAACTTTCGGAGCGGTCGAAGCAATCGGTGCGCTTTGCATTCTCACAACCGTCTTTTTATTGGCCAGAGCCAAATCCGGCAAATAGACAGCCTGCGACAGAGAAAGCTAACGGGCAATTGCTTGCCCGTTAAAACCCGTCTATTTGTACTCTTTAATCACTTCGGCAATTCTCTCTAAGGCCGTTTGGATAGTCTTGCGATTGGGACCATAAGAGAAACGCACCCAGTGGCGGTAAGGCTCATTTGTAGGACGTACGCGGAAAGGCCGAACATCAAAGAAATGTCCCGGAACCGTGATCACCTTCTTTTGCAGGCAGGCGTAGAAGAAGTTATCGGCATCGGAAAGTTTCCCGGGAAGATTTTCAATACTGGCCCAGACGTAAAAAGTTCCCAACGGCTGATTGGCAGGCGTGTGAATGCCCAACTGCGCCAAACCGTCAATCATCATCTTGCGCTTAACGGCAAACTCTCTGCGGGTGGCCAAGAGCTCTGCCTCGGCGTGTCCTTCAGCCAGCTCCTCAATAACGCCTCGCTGAACCAGCGTTGACGGTCCGCCGTCAACGGCGCTTGCCGCACGGTTGATCATTTCAATCAAATATTTCGGACCGATTGCCCAGCCGGCGCGCCAACCCGGATAACGAAAGCCCTTTGTTAATCCGTCAAACACAATGACCGGATCACGATTGACGTCCTTGACGTACGGCAGTGCAGACACTGCCGTTTGAGCCGCCGTTCCGTCTTCGTTATACGAGAACGTTGCATAGAATTCATCAGCACCCAAGAGGCAATTTTCTTTGCGGGCTGCCGAAAGATAGCGATCCATTGCCTCGCCTTTGACGACTTGACCGGTCGGGTTGCAGGGGTTGGAAAAGACGAACGCATTCGGACGAACATCGTGCATGAAATCTTCAAAACGGTCTACAGGCACGGTAAAACCGTCTTTTTCCTCTGCGCGCAATTCAATCAATTCACAATTATGACGAAGCGGATAGAGATAATCTTCGTAAGCGGTGTAATCAGGGTTCTTATAGGCGATACGGGCACCGTCTTTAAAGATGCTGTACAAGCGAGTAAGCGCCAAACGGCCGCCGCAGGCAAAGCTCACATTTTCTGCCGTATATTGACTCATGCCTTTGCGATAAGTCCGATTGACCCAGTCGGCAATAGCTTCTCTGACCTCAACCGTACCGCCCACCGGACCGTAGGCTGCGTCACAGGGCTCTAATTGAATACTTTCAATACGTGCAGGAGCACCTTCGATTTCGCCCACTTCCGGCTGCCCTTGACCGACGTTGCACCAGTCGGGATGACCGTTATAAAAACCAAGTTTTGAGGCTTCGTTCACCGTCCAAATAACACCCATGTACGGAACGTATCTCACCATAGGGAAATCAGCACTGCCATACTCACTCATCGGTAGTCTCCTGAAAAAATACTTTATTGATTTTAGAGAACATCCGAAAAAAGAACAGCTCAAACATGCCTTTTGGTAATTTTTTGGTACGGAAATCGAAAATTTAAAATTGGTGCGATTTTTTTTGATAACAAAAAAGCAACCGTAACAGGTTGCTCGATAAGAATTGGCGTCCCCACGGGGATTCGAACCCCGGTACCGACCGTGAAAGGGTCGTGTCCTAGGCCTCTAGACGATGGAGACGCTATCTAATTTTGGTGGAGGTAAGCGGATTCGAACCGCTGACCCCTTGCATGCCATGCAAGTGCTCTACCAACTGAGCTATACCCCCGAAAGAGATTGTGCATTGTATAGATACAAAAAGAAAAATGCAAGACAATTTGAAAAAATAATTTTTGCCAAATTATTTCAATTGCCTTACGGAATCTGTCATCGGAGACAATAGGTGCTTTTACTAGCTTGTTCCTTCAGTTAAAAACGTTTATAATGGATGACTTTGGTTGATCTTCATCCGAAAATTGAAAGGAGAAAAAACCATGAAGACCATCTTTAAGCAAGCTGCTGTCGCAGTAGCCTCCGCATTCATTGCCGCCGGTTCTGCCCAAGCCTGCAGTACACTCATCATCGGCAAAGCCGTTTCCCAAACCGGCAACATCATTGTTGCTCACAATGAAGACAACGGCGGACGCCTTTTCAACATGCACCACTATGTGCCGCCTGCCAAGCATAAAAAAGGCGAAATGATCAAGTTCGAAAAGTTTGCGGCCGAAATTCCTCAAGTGGAAGAAACGCTCGGTTTCTATTGGACTCAAACTTTTGTGCCTGACGGCGCCTCTTTTGCCGACGGTTTCTTCAATGACGCCGGCGTCGTGATTGCCACTAACTGGTGCGGCGAAATTTTTGACGCTGACAGAATGGAAGTCAAGGACGGCGGTATCGGTTACGGTATCCGTCGCCTCGTTGCCGAACGTGCTCACTCTGCCCGCGAAGCTGTTGAAATCGCCACGGCATTGCTTAAAGAATACGGTTACTTCCACGATGGCCGCACCTACACCTTCGCCGATGCCAACGAAGCTTGGCAATTGGCCATTCACCAAGGTAATTCCTGGGTTGCCCGCAAGATTGCCGACGATGAAGTCGTCTACATCCCGAACGTGTTCATGATGGATAAGGTTGACCTCAGCGATCATGAAAACTGGAAGATTGAACAGGGTCAAGTTCAACGCGCTATCAAGGACGGCCGTCAAAAAGCTGACGACAAGATTTTCAACTGGCGCAAGATTGTTGCTCAGGAAAGCATCCGTCACGAACGCTGGAATGCCAACCGCAACGTCATCGCCTGGAAGTACCTCACGGGGGTTGAATACAACGATCCGGAAAAATTCCCCTATAGCGCCAAGATTGATCGTAAGCTCGGTGTTAAGGATGCCATGAACTTCCTGCGCCTGCATGAAGACTACATCGGTCAGGATCAAGAGTTCTACCATTCTAAGTCTGAAGGCATCTGCCGCACGACTTCTCACGACTCAATCGTTTACAACTTGAGCAAAGACCCGACGCTTACCGAAGCATGGCGCACTTACGGTCGTCCCTGCCAATCGACTTTCGTTCCGCTTTATCCGCTTGCCGGTCCCGCTCAAGGCACAGCCTTCCTGACGCCTGAAAAGGCAACGGCTGAACACTTCAAGGGCACACCTGAAATGTTCAATTTCCGTGAAGAATTTACGCCGCACAGCGTCTTTAGCGCCGGCACGAACGCTGTTGACTACCTGCGCGGTCAGGAAATTGCCAAGCGCACCGAGTTGATTAATAAGCTCGAAGACAAGTACCTTGCCGAACGCAGCAAGATTACCAAGAAGGCCGCATCTATGAAGGGTGAAGCCCGCACGAAGTTCCTGCACGACTATAACGAAAAGACCTACAAGGCCGTGCTTGATGCCATGCGCGCTGAAAATGCCCGCTTGATGCCCTATGAAGTCAAGATCCTGACGCCGGTTGTTAAGGCCGACAGTGACGAGACGGTTGCCTTCGCACTCCTTGGCAACAAGGATCACTCGGTTCTCTCCGCAAATATTGAAGCCACGCGCGCCGGCATGAGTGGTAACCAACTCAATTCGACCCGTCAATTCAAGAACTTTGCCCCTGCTAAGAGCATCGAGTACAAGGACGTTAACAAGGACGGTATCGAAGACGTTGTGTTCACGTTCTCGATGAAGGACGTCGCCAAGGGAGCCGTTCCCGGCGCCACCATGGACCTCTGGCTCTACACCCAAGTAAACGGGCACCGTGTCGTTGGCTTTGACGTTGTGCCGGTGGAAACCAAGGAAGTCAAGAGCTCTGTTTCCCGCGACGGAAAGCACCTGCTCTAAGCCGTTGAGGTTTCCAAGCGCTTAGCAGTTTGATCTGCTAAATCACGAAAAACGCCCGAAGAAAAAATTCGGGCGTTTTCGCGCTTTTGATGATTAAAGTGTTCCCATGTAGGTAATGATCACTGCGTTGATCAAATCAATCAAGAATGCGCCAACCAGACTCACGATCAACCAAGCTCGGGCATTGGAGCCGTATTTTTCTGCCAAGGCCTGCATCACAGCCAAACCGTTTGCCGTAGAACCCATGGAAAAACCGACACCGCCCACGCTCAACATGACTGTGTCATAGTTTTTGCCGAAAAGTAAGAAAATAAAGAACCAAGAAAAAGCCAACACCAACACGGATTGAGCCAACAAAATCACCAACATTGGAATCGCCAAATTGACAAGTTCTGCCAACTTCAAACTGTTGACAGCCATTGTCACAAACAGCACCAAGCTGATGTCTGCGACGGCGTTCAAACCGACCCCATCAATACGGACAGATTTCGTACAATCGATGACATTTCGAACAACGGCCGCCACAATCATTGAACCGATATAAGCCGGCAGCGTAATGATTTCACCCAGAAAATCCGAGACAATACCGCCCAGTGCCATACAGATGGCCACCACTCCGCCCGCTTTCATCAATTCATCGGTAAATGACGGCTTTTGACCGGCCTTTTCGTCCACGATATCGGCCTCAAGGTCACTCGGAATACGAAGGGGCGGCTCCGGTTCGGCAACCGGCTGCGGCGTATGAATCTTATAGCGGCGAATCAGCCATTCGCCAAAGGGGCCGCCCAAAATCAAAGCGGCAGCCATCCCGAAGGTTGCCGAAGTAATGGCGACAGCTGTTGCGCCGGTAATACCGTATGTTTGTTCAAAGTAGGGACCGAAAGCCGCCGAGGTACCCAGACCTCCCATCATGGAAACAGCACCGGTGAGAATCCCGTAGTGTTTGTCCAATCCCATAAATGAGGCCAAAGACATACCGAGAACGTTTTGCAAAACCGCCAAAACGGATACGGCGATCAAAAAGCCTACCAAGAGCTTTCCGCCTTGTTTGACCACTTTAATGCTCGCCATCATGCCGATTGTGGTAAAGAAAGCCAGCATAAGCAGGGTTTGCAAGGTGGAATCAAAATGAACCAACAGGATACCGGCACCCTGCAAGAGCGACAGAATAATCGCGAGAATCATGCCGCCCACCACCGGGCTTGGCATAGAAAGACGCTCCAAAATGGCGACCTTGGACTTCACCCAAACGCCTAGATAGTAAGTGACAACGGCTAAAGCCAGGCTTTGGATCATATTAATGTTGAGCACCCAAATGCCGTTTTCTAGCGCGACATCCATAGCAGTCTCCTTTTTTGTTAATTCCACGGAGAGTCTTTGATTTATGACAATACAACGATACGATTGCTTTGAGAAGCCTGATATTGCGAGGTTCTACCTAGTGAAAAGAAAAAGAAGTGAGTTATTTTTTTAACTTCTTAGCCGTTGCTCTTAAGCACTTATGCTGACTATGACGGACAACGTCGAAATGCGGCAATTGGCTATTTTCAAAAAAGGGGCGGTTAACCCGCCCCAAAATTTGTTTCGACTTTCGGTTAGTTGGATCTGGTTTAGTATTCGTTGAAAATTCTTTGGATTTCCTTCGGATCGTCTGTCTTAGTCAAAGCCAACATAAGGAGAATGCGGGCCTTTTGGGGATTATGCATCATGGCGCTGACAAAACCTTCCTTAGAGAATTTGCCAACCGGCGTCACCATTCCGGTGCCTACGCGAGAATTCACAACAACAGTCACGCCCGCCTTTTTCGCTTTGATCAAACTATCCATGACATCATTCGGCACATTGGCGTGGCCCAAACCTGCGTTCACTATGCCCTTCGCCCCAATCTTAACCATGGCGTCAATCAATTGTCCGTCTTGACCTAAAGTCGTGTAGTTGACTTCCACGCGAGGCAATGCTTTCAATCCTTTGATGTCGAATTCGCTCTTTACTGTATGACGCTTAAGTGGCTGATTGACAAAATAAGGAACATTGTTTTGCATGTAACCCATATAGCCGGTATCCGGACACTTAAATGTTGCCACGTTAGTGGTGTTGGTCTTGGTGACACCAAAAGCAGGAGAAATTTGATCGTTCATCACCACCATGACTCCCTTGCTTTTGGCGTCTTTGCTTGCCGCCAAAGCCACACCGTTGACAAGATTAAGGGGACCGTCAGCACTCATCGCAGTGGCGGGCCTCATCGCCCCCACCAAAACAACCGGTTTGTCATTTTTAACAACTAAATTTAGGAAATACGCCGTTTCTTCTAATGTGTCCGTTCCATGGGTCACCACAATGCCATCAACATCCTTGGTCGCCAATAACTCGTTAATACGGTTAGCTAGCGTAAGCCAGTTTTCAATACTGAGCTTAGAGCTGCCGACATTGAAAACCTGCTCTCCACTGATTTGCGCGAAATTCTTGATTTCCGGCACTGCATCGACAAGCACTTCAATTCCAACCGGTTTATGACCGGAGCCCACACCATAATCCGTCAACGACAAGACGCCTGAACCCCGACTGGCGATTGTCCCACCGGTGGCCAAAATAGCCACTTTGGGCAACTGCACTGGTTGAGTTTGAGAAGCTTTGGGTTGCTCTGCGGCAAAGCTCGCCGGAGCCAATGTAAAAGTAGCCATAACAGGTAAAACCGTTAATTTAAAAAGGGACTATCTTTAATAGCGTTCTCCTGTTAAAGGGACTGATTGGAGTTTCTCTCTAAAGAAGCGCGCGATTAATAAAGCAAGAATTTTTTAATATTACTCTCGTTAAAACAGAGGACTTCATCCGTGATAATTCTGTGAAAATTATTTGGGCCTCGCACAAAAATGCGAGGCCCATTTTTTGACCTCAGAGCCGGCTGAGGTTGCCGGCCTTTTCCCTGACTATACAATGAAGCGGTCTGCGACAGGTTTGCCGGGATCAACCACCAAGGTGTTGATGCCTAGACCTTTGACAAACTCTTCACCGTACTGAGTGCAGATGACTGTGCCATTGGTGCCGTAAACCCGACCGTTCTTAAATACGGTCTTACCCTTGACAAAAGTGGCCACGGGCTTTTGCGCCTCATAATCGTAGATCGTAATGTCGGCATCGGCTCCTACGCTCAAATGACCCTTATTGTCCAAACGCAACATGCGAGCTGGATTTAGAGAGGTTTTGGCCGCAAATTCAGAAAGCGTCAAAATACCCAATTTCACCAACGACAGGCCTTGTTCCAAAATCACATTGCGCGGAATGCAGCCGCCGTCCGTTGAAATGGCATCAACCACAAAACTGCCGTTCGGACGTTTGGCTTCTGCCAACCATACACGCGGCAGAGGCGGATTCACGTTAAAGGAACCTCCCACATCCGTGTTGTTATCTTTCCAAAGCTTAAGACCTTCTTCACCGGTCTTTAAGTCGGAATAGCCGCCCGCATCATAGACCGCCCAAACCTTATTGGCTTTAAAGGCCGCTTCAATTCCGTCCCGGTCATCGGTAAAACCGAAACGTTTGAGGCAATTGCCCGTCACCTTAGACTGAACTTTGCCGTTTTCAAAACAAGTCAAACGGGTTCCGTTTCGCGGTGAAATGTAACTTTCACAATGGATGTGATCATTGGCGAGAAGTAATTCAATCGCTTCTTTTGTTTCATCCAATTCAGGACGAATAGAGCCACGGCAGTAGGCGTTAATATGGGCCAAATGCAAGAAATTGCCTTGGCTGAGTTCAACGGCTTCGCGCATACCTTCAATGTTTGAGCCGTGTTCACTTGTGCCGGCGTGCCAGGCAATATAGGCACCGTGCTCCAGCGCGGTCTTAATCAAAAGCGAAGAGACTGCGGGTTTAAGCGGATAGTGACCGCCCAAAAGCTTCACGCCCAAAGCGCCTTCTTTCATGGACTGATCAATCAGAGCATCCATTTCAACCTTAGAGGGCTCATTGGTTTTAAACGTGAAGGGAGGCGATGCAAACTGCAAAATGGCGCAGTTAATGCCGGCACCATAGGTCGGGATGTTCTTGAGCACATTGTCCAAGGGGCCTGCCATATCCAAACAGGTCGTGACACCTGCCATTGCAAGCATCTTAAAACCGAAGGGAGAGCCCCACATTTCCCCTAAATGCACATGGCTGTCGACAATTCCGGGCTGCAGCACTTTACCCGTATAGTCTTCAACCACTCGAGCACTGCCGCCGGGTAAGTCGACACCCACTTCAGCAATCAAGCCGTTTTCAATAGCCACATCACGAACACCTTCGATGCGATTGAGGGGGTCAACAACGGTGGCACCTTTCAGTAGCAGATCCCACATAAGAACTCTCCTTTGCTTTTTGTGTTAACTGTCAGTGAAATACTTCACTACGATTTTTTGAGTTTAACGCCATTAAACGGAAAAACTGTTGAGACAACTCAACTGAATTAGAGACCGCGCAAAACGAGGTTAATGCCCATCAGAACCATTGTGACCGAGAGAATGATCACAAGAACACGGGGTTTACTCTTTTTAGCGATGCGCGCTCCGATCTGAGCGCCGATCACACACCCGCAACCGATACAAACAGCGGGCAGCCAAATAATATGTCCAAGGGCGGCATGACTTACGGTACCGACAAGAGAGCTCACCATCAAAATAAATGTCGAAGAGGCTGTGGCGATCTGAGCAGGGAATCCAAGAATGAAGACCATCATCGGAACGTCAATGATGCCCCCGCCGATCCCAAAGATAGTTGAAATAAAACCGACACCGAATGTCAGAACGACACCAAGCCAGACATTAAAGTCCGCGGTAGCAGGATCAAAGTCTTCAGGACGCGCCGTCGCACGCTTGGAATTGGATTTCCAGTACATAAAACAGCCGAGAACAGCAAGCAGACAACCGAAAGCAACGGAGAAACTTGCGCCGGTAAAGTACTTGGAAACAAAACTGCCGCAGAAAGCCCCCGGAATGGTGCTGAGCGCAAAAGGAATCGCCGCGCGAAACATAATTCGCCGCTGCTTCATGTATGCATAAGCACCGGAGACTGCGTTACATGCGACGGCAAAAAGACTGGTGCCGACTATTTGCTGCACCGTACTGAATGTTGCCGAACCATCAGGGTTGTACATGGTGTACATAAAAAGCGGAACCAGAATCAGTCCGCCGCCAAGTCCTATCAGTGTTCCGAAAGTACCGACACAAATACCGACAATCAGAAAAAAGATAAATTCCATGATGCACACCAATCAAAGCTTCTCCGTATGATATCCCCGCAACAGCCTTGTTTGTCAAGGAAAAATCATCTCCGTGCACCTGTGACTTAAACGCAAATTCAAAAAGGCACGAAAAAAAATATCCTTTTTCTTGTTACTGAAATATTTTTTTCAGGCATACTGTTTGCATCCGTATGCACCATGCCGTTGACCTCAGAAAACTCTCAACGGACAAAAATCAATCGGCTCAAAAAATTTATTTTGAGTCGAAGGGAAGCTTTTGTTTTTCTGTTTTTTTTCTTTTTTGGAGTTTTTTTTCATGAAGTCTGATATCGAAATCGCCCAAGAGGCGAAATTGATTCGCATTGATGATTTGGCTCACAGCGCCGGTCTCAGTGATGATGAGTTTGAACCCTATGGTCGTGACAAAGCCAAGGTGTCCTTTCACGCTGACAGAAAGCCTCACGGCAAACTGATTCTGGTGACGGCAACCTCCGGCATGCCTGCCGGCTCCGGCAAAACGACCACCTCAATTGCTTTGACTCAAGGTTTAAAGCGCTTGGGCGAAAAGGCGGTCGTTGCTCTGCGTGAACCGTCACTCGGTCCCTGCTTCGGCATGAAGGGCGGCGCTGCCGGCGGCGGATATTCTCAGGTTTTGCCGATGGAATCCATCAACCTGCACTTTACCGGTGACTTTCATGCCATCACGGCTGCCAACAACCTTTTGGCGGCAATGATTGACAATGCCCGCCACCAACGTCAGGTTGACCTGAAGACCGTCATTTGGCGCCGTGTTGTCGACGTCAATGACCGTATGCTCCGCAACATCATCACGGGCTTGGGCGGCCCTGCCAACGGCATTCCCACGGAAACCGGTTTTGACATCACGGTTGCCAGTGAACTCATGGCCGTGCTTTGCCTTGCCAACGACCTCGATGATTTGCGTGCCCGTATTGACCGACTGGTTGTCGGCATCAAGCGTGACGGCTCTGCCTACACCTGCAAAGAATTAGGTGCCACAGGCGCTTTGATGGCTTTGCTGCTTGAAGCAATGAAACCCAACCTCGTTCAGACTATTGAAGGCAACTTGGCTTTCGTGCACGGCGGCCCCTTTGCCAACATCGCCCACGGCTGCAACTCCGTGGTTGCTACGAAGGCGGCAATGACTTTAGGTGACTGGGCTGTGACGGAAGCCGGTTTCGGCAGCGACTTGGGCGCTGAAAAGTTCATCAATATTAAGTGCCGCGCAGCCGGTCTTACCCCTTCAGCGATTGTTCTTGTCACTTCTACCAAAGCCCTGAAGTGGCACGGCATGGTACCCTTGCCTGAAATCGGCAAACCCAATGTTGAAGCACTAAAGAAGGGTTTATGCAACTTGGATGCTCACATCGACAACCTCAAACATTTCGGACCGGAAATTGTGGTGAGCTTAAATCACTTTGCCACGGATACGGAAGAAGAAATTGAGATCATCCGCGCTCGCTGCGCTGAAAAGGGCGTGCGTTTTGCTGTTTGCGACGGCTTTATTAAAGGCGGCGAAGGTGCCGTTGAATTAGCCAAAGCCGTCATGCAGGCTGCTGCCGGTGAACCCAAGCCTTTGCACTTCTCGTACGAAGAAGATGACGATGTCGTCACAAAACTCGAGAAATTGGCTGTCAATGTCTACGGTGCCAAGGACATTGAGCTGTCGGCGGCTGCCAAAAAAGATCTCAAACAAATCCAGGAACTCGGATTTGATCGTCTGCCGGTCTGCGTCGCCAAGACACCGTATTCACTGTCACACGAACCGACTTGGCTTGGCGCTCCCAAAGGATTTACCCTGCCTGTGCAGCGTCTGATCCTCAACGCCGGTGCCGGTTTTGTTGTAGCCACCACCGGAGCCATCATGCGCATGCCCGGTCTGCCCAAGCAGCCTGCCGCTTTGCACATTGATGTCGTCAACGGCAAAATCGTCGGTCTTTCATAGTTAAATAGCCGAAAGATAACCGCAGGGGGATTCTGAGACTGTCTCAGAATCCCTTTTTCGTTTCAAGGCACTTTGACAAAAAATGATCCTTTTTTTAGCGAAACAATCTCAGTAAAGAGCGGCATTTGCTAGACTTTCAGGCGACTGAATTTTTTGTTTGAAATATGTTTAAGAAGCTCGAGTGCGCCGACCGATCGGTAACAGGCGACGCACTCACGTATCCGTATCACTATCAGGTTCATCCTCTCGTGAAGAGTGCCGCAGAGCGGATCCGTCGGCATCTCGATGAATCTGCCCGCAACCAAGCAGGCCGTTTGGTTGCCGTGTTGGTGTGCCGATTGCCTGATGGAACGACCGGATTTATTTGTGCATGTGACCAGTTTGACTGCACCGACTCTTACTTTGAACCGTCGTTTTGGCAGCAGCTGCCTGCGGAAAACCTTCAGCCTTTAAACACCGAACGCATTGATAAGGCGTTTGAAGAAAAACTGCGCGCTCAGGAAAAATACGTCACTTTTAAAGAAGCGGCTCAAGCCAGACGGGAACACCGCCAGCAGCAACGCGCAAGCGGCGTTTTCAATAAAGAAGCGCTCATTGCTTCGAGTCAGTTTGATTCCGGCGAGCTCGAGCGCCTGAAACTAAAATACGTGTTGGCTTTGCAGGCAGAAGAAGCTGCCCGCTCAGACTTTCAGCACCGCACCCATGTGGCCGTGGAAAATGAATGGAAACGACGCTTAGGCAGTATTACCGTTCAAAATAAAAAAAGAAAAACCCGCCACACTTCTTGAATTACTTTCAGGATACATCAACCGCGAAGAACAGCTAAAAGCCATTTTACGCACGGCCCTACCCGCACTGTTGAACATGGCTTATCGCCTTCATGCCCAACCCATTGCCATGGGTCAATTCTGGTGGGGACTGGTGGCAGCGTATGACGCGAGAGCCGAAGGCACTTTTTACGCCTTTGCCAAAGAGCGCCACGAGAAACTGCTTGAATTTTTCCTTGAAGGCGAAAAACTTGAAGAAAACCTTTTAGCCCGCAACCGCTATCAAAATTGGAAGCCTGAGATCGTTTATGAAGACAGCGATATCGTGGCTTTCAATAAGCCTGAGGGCATGCTTTCTGTGCCGGGCAAACTGCCTGTCACCGACCTTTACTCCATTGCGATGGCTCTGTATCCGAATGCCACCGGACCGATGCTTCTGCACCGCTTGGATATGGCGACATCCGGCATTGTAGTTTTTGCAAAAAACAAGCAGACCCACAAGGCTTTGCAGGCAGCGTTTTCTCAAGGATCCGTTCAGAAGCGCTATATTGCGATTCTGGAAAAAACACCGGCAATCCCAAACGGTGAAATTCAATTGCCTCTTTGCCTCAACCCCTTCGAGCGTCCTCGTCAAATGGTTGAGTACACATACGGAAAACCCGCCTGTACGGGTTATCGTTTACTTCAGAGCTACCCGGACGGTCGGGCACGCATTGCTTTTTATCCTAAAACCGGACGCACGCATCAGCTTCGCATTCATGCGGCCCACGCCGATGGGCTCAACGCCGCCATCGTGGGCGACGATCTTTACGGGCGACCGGCTGACAGGCTCTACCTTCATGCCGAAGCCATCCGTTTTATTCATCCCACGAGCGGTGAGCTCCTAACAATTGAGGCGCCTTGTCCTTTCTGAGGTCAAAATGCTTAACTTGTTTTTCTACCACCTTCAGCTTTGTCTGCCGCTTTTCCTTTTGGTGCTTCTCGGCTGGGGGCTGATTGTCGGAAAATATTTTGATCAAAGCATCGTCCGCACGCTCTCGGGCTTTACATTCCGATTCCTGATGCCCGCGCTGCTATTTTCTCTGATGAGTAAACTTTCTGAAATGCCGCCCGTTGACTGGCGAGTGCTCATCGCTTTTTTCGGCTCCTGCGTCATCATCTACTGTCTGGGACGCACGGTGGGGCGAATATTTCACCTGGATAATACCGGCAAAACCATTTTCGGCATGGCTGCCATTTTCGGCAACAACGTTCAGCTTGGCGTACCCATTCTTCAAGTAAGCCTTGGAGATGAGGCCATGCCGACAATCAGTCTTTTGATTATTTTCAGCGTTCTTTTGCTTTGGACCACTGCGATTGCCAGTGTTGAATTAGGTAAAGCTGAGGGCGCTTTGGACTGGAAGCGGATCGGTCGGCCGATGCTTAAAGTGTTTAAAAATCCGGTGGTGCTTGCCATTGTTGTGGGCAGTGCCTGGGGTTTGAGCGGATGGCAGCTACCCGATTTTCTTGAACGCACACTCGGCTATGTTTCTTCAGCCACAACACCGATTGCCCTGATCGTAGTCGGTATGGGATTGGCTCAGCATCGCTTCACAGCGGCTTTGCCAAGAGGTTTAGCCATTTCCACTCTGAAAATTGTGATTCACCCCTTTATTGTCTTTTGCCTGGCAAAACTCATCGGCTTGGATGAAATCACCACCAATGCCTGTGTTCTCACTGCCTCATTGCCCGTGGCTATCAATGTTTATCTGATGGCAAGTGAATTCAGAAGTCAGGAAGGGGCGGCAAGCAATGCGATTTTTGTTTCAACCATGCTCTCGGCATTGCTTATTCCGCTGACACTGACGCTCTTGGGCGTAAAGCTCTAAAATGCAAAACGGAGGTCTTTTTCCATCTTGGGACCTCCGCTTTGACATCTTGATTGTCAGAACTCTTTAATGATTTTCCAAAAGCTGATGAGCTGTCGGTCTGTCGGCAAACTGAATCTTGTAGAGATTGGCGTACACACCGTTCTTTTCCAACAATTCTTTGTGGTTGCCGATTTCAACGATATGGCCGTCCTTCATCACGACAATACGGTCAGCGCCCTCAATTGTTGACAAGCGGTGAGCCACTACAAAACTCGTGCGGCCGACCATCAGCTCATCAAGCGAGGCCTGAATATATTTCTCACTTTCGGTATCCAAGGCACTCGTGGCTTCATCCAAAAGCAAAATCGGTGCGTTTTTCAGCAGCGCGCGGGCAATGGAAATGCGCTGACGCTGACCGCCCGAAAGCTTTGCGCCGCCCTCACCCACTCGGGTATTGAAGCCTTCGGGCAACGATTCAATAAAGGGCAGAAGATAAGCCGCTTCCGCTGCCTTTCGGATATCTTCATCGGTGACTTTGTCACGCACACCGTAGGCGATATTGGCGGCAATCGTGTCATCAAAAAGAACAACATCCTGGCTCACAAGCGAGATCTGCGCGCGCAAACTTCTTAAGGTCAGGTCTTTTTGACTGATGCCGTCAAAGAGAATATCACCCGATGTCATCGTCCAGAAGCGCGGAATCAAATTGATAAGCGTTGTCTTGCCCGAGCCCGAAGAACCGACCAAGGCAATCATTTCGCCGGGCTTCACATCCAAAGTGAAGTTTTCCACCGCCGGAGTCGTTGCCCCGTCATACGTGTGGCAAACATTGCGGAAGCTTACCGCGCCGGTTGCGCGCTCAATCGTGCGCGAGCCGTTATCTTCTTCAGGCGGCTCGTCGATCATCTTAAAGACACTTTCAGAGGCTGCCGACATACGGGCAATGGAGCCGTTTAATCCGGACAAGTGACGGATTGCGGGCATCATCAAAAGCATGGCGGACAGGTAGGTGGTGAATTCACCCATGGAGAGTTCACCCCTTTGAGCCTGAGTCAGAGCAAAAACCACCACAACTGAGACACCGATCATCGTGACAAGCTGTGTCAAAGGTGTTCCCAGAGATTTCACCGCCTGCATGCGAACAGCGTAGGACTTCAGGCGTTCGTTGATGGCTGCAAAGCGCTTTTTCTCATAAACATAGCCGTCGTAAATTTTCACCACACGCTGGCCTTCATAGGCTTCCTGAATGGCCACGCTCATTTCGCCCAAGGTATTTTGAGAACCCAGCGTCAAACGTTTCACCGTACGGCTCACCCATTTAAGCACCATCGCTAAAAGCGGTGCTACCACCAAAGTCACCAGGGTCAAAAGCCAATTGTGATAAACAAGAATGCAGGCCAAGGAAATGATTTGCAGCGAATCGCGAACAAGCGTTGTCAAAATTTCCGCGGCCATCCCTAAAGCGCCGGAAGCTTCATTGACAAACTTCGAAACGATCTTGCCCGACATGTAGCGCTGATAGGTTTGCGAAGACCACTGAATCAGGTGACTGAACATCAGGCGGCGAATGCGCACCAAAACCTGTTGGCTCACCCGCTGCAGGAGATAGTTCGAAAGAAACTGCGTTCCGCCGTGCAAAATGGAAATGCCGATCAGTCCCACCGGAGTCCACCAGACAATGGCAGGATTGTGCTCATAAAAGCCCAAATCGGTGAGTTTACCCAGCAAAAGGGCAATTAAAGAAGAACTCGCGGCACCTAAAATCATGCACACGACAGCCAGGGCGATTTCTTTTTTATGCGCAGGCAAATACCCCAGCAACCGTCTGACATAAGGGTCGCTGAAAATCGGCAAGCGGTCTACTAGTTTTTTACTCATGGGCTTTCTTTTTAATTAGTTCGCCGACATTTTAGCGGCTCGAGCGTCTCACTGTCTTGGCGGCTTTGTTAATGTTTATGACACGTTTGGCGGTGCGTTTCTTCGATTCGGCCACGCCCTCATAACCTTTGTCGTAAACATCTTTTCTGGCGGCAAATTTGCGACCGCCTTTGTTGGCACCGGTGCCGGCCTTTGCTTTCTGGCGAGTCGGTGCCGCCGCAACCTTGCTTTTGTCACTTCCGGGGACAACGCCAGCACGGCTGCTGCCGGCCTTCAAGTCTTCGATCCACCCCTTGACCCACTCGTCACTTAAGCGCATCTTGGCTCCGCGAGGCAGATCTTTGGGCAAAAGCACCGCACCGAAACGAACCCGAATCAAACGGGAAACCGTCAGTCCGACCGCTTCAAAAATTCGGCGCACTTCTCGATTTCGGCCTTCTGCCAAAGTCACCCGATACCAATGGTTACTTGAAACACCGCCGATATCTTCAATGCGTGAGAAGGCTGCGGGACCGTCATCAAGCTTTATGCCTTTTAAAAGCTTTTCCTTGTTCTCATCGCTCAATTCACCCTGCACGCGCACGGCATACTCGCGCTCAATGCGGTAGCGCGGATGCATGAGCATATTGGCAAGTGCCCCGCTTGTGGTAAATAAAAGAACACCTTCGGTATTAAAGTCCAAACGGCCGACAGCAATCCAGCGTTCACCGTTTAATTTAGGCAGGCGATCAAAAACACTGGGACGCCCCTGCGGGTCATCGGCTGAAACAATTTCTCCGGCAGGCTTATGGTACAAAAGCACTTTGGGAACATCACTTGAGACAACTGCTCGTTTGACCAAACGTCCTTTGACTCGAATACTGTCATTAGGGCGCACCCGATCACCGACCTTAGCCACATCGCCGTTAACGGTCACCACACCGGTGGCAATGAGCGCCTCCATTTCGCGGCGCGACCCTAAACCGGCATCTGCCAGCACTTTCTGCAGTTTCTCTCCGACGGCACCGATTGCTTCCGAAACAGCGTTGGAAGGCACTTGTTCAACCGCGGGTTTTACCGACTCCGCCGTGCGCTTTTTGGCTAAGGGGGCTCTAAACGGGGTGCGTTTAGCCGCCGGTCGCAGTGTTTTCCCCTTATTCGGAGCGTTTCGTTTGATCATCGTCATTTTCTCCAAAATCCAACGGCTGGATCAGACTTTCCAATCTGGCGTGTTCATCATCAAGAGCCTTGAGCTGCGAGCGATCCGTGATGCGGTTAACGGCGATTTTTTCCGTTTGAGACTGTCCCTCAAACAACTCAAAAGCTTCGACATCGGGCTCATCCTGAGGAGCAATACTCGGCAAATCCTGCAAGGAGTTTAACCCCAAATCAACAAGAAACTGACGGGTTGTGGCGAGCAGTTCAGGGTGCCCGACCGTTTCTCTTCTGCCGATCACTTCAATCCAATTACGGTCAAGTAATGTTTTAATGGCATTGGGATTGACACTCACCCCGCGAATCTTTTCAATATCACCGCGAGTCACCGGTTGGCGGTAAGCAATCACTGCGAGCGTCTCCATCACCGTTCGGCTGTATTTCGGCGCTTCTTCCGGATGAAGTTTTCTTAAGATGTCGCGCATCGCCCCTACCGACTGAAAGCGCCACAATCCTTCACCCACCTCCCGAAGCTCAAGGGCGCGTCCCGCCCAATCGTTTTGCAGTTCAGCAAGCATCTGCAAAACCTGAGCTTTGGTATAGCGTTTATCGAGACATTCTCTTAAAGTGGCTACCGACAGAGGAACATCGCTTGTGAGCAGCGCCCCTTCCAAAATCCATTTCGGCTGATCAGTGAGCGTGCTCATCGTCCATCACTCCATCGACGTAATACCACTGTCCGTTTTGCTTGACAAAGCGGCTCTTTTCACTTTGTTTAAACGCCCTTCCGCTGATTTTTCCCTTAGCGACAAAAACCACGGTTGCCTCATCACCGAATTCGTCAAACGACAGAATCTCTAGTCCCAACCATTTAATCGGTTCATTGAGATCAAGATCGGCAGGGCGAGTGCTTTCGTGCCAGGTTTTAAGCAAATAGTCCGCCCGCTTCATTGCAAAAGCACTGTAGCGGCTTTTCATCAAAGCGAGGGCATCGGGCGCCAAAGCGCCCTCATGAAAACGCCCGCAACAGTCCCTGTAGTCAAGGTGACTGCCGCAGGGGCAAAGTACGGGCGTTTTCTTTTTCTTCATCAGTGCAATTTAAGAAGCGTTTTGTTCACGTTCGGCACGAGCGTGACGACGGCGATCAATTTCCGTGAGGTAACGCTTTCTCAAGCGGATCGTGTGCGGAGTAATTTCCACCAATTCATCGTCATTGATGAATTCCACGGCGCTTTCGAGCGTCAGCTGCACGGGCGGCACCAAACGAATGGCTTCATCAGTACCCGAAGCACGGATGTTGGTGAGCTGTTTGCCGCGAATCGGATTCACCACGATGTCATTGTCGCGGGAGTGAATGCCGATGATCATGCCTTCATAGAGCTTATCGCCGGGTTTGACAAACATACGGCCGCGATCCTGCAGCTTCCACAAAGCATAAGCCACCGCTTCGCCGTTATCCTGGCTGATGAGCACGCCGTTTCTGCGTTCGCCGACATCGCCTTCCTTGATCGGACCGTAATCGTCAAAGACGTGGCTCATGATGCCCGTGCCGCGACACATCGTCATGAATTCGCTCTGGAAGCCGATCAAACCGCGTGCCGGAATACGGTATTCCAAACGCACACGGCCCTTGCCGTCAGGCTGCATGTCCTGCAGATCCCCCTTACGGCGACCCAATTCTTCCATCACGGCGCCCTGGTGTTCTTCTTCCACGTCAACCGTGAGCACTTCGTACGGTTCCATCTTCTGGCCGTTGATTTCTTTCAACAGCACGCGCGGACGGGACACAGCCAATTCATAGCCTTCACGGCGCATGTTTTCAATCAAAATCGTCAGGTGCAATTCGCCGCGACCGCAAACTTCAAAGACCGTTTCATCATCGGTGAGCTTCATGCGCATAGCCACATTGGACTTCAGTTCACGTTCCAAACGTTCGCGAATCTGACGGCTCGTCACGTACTTGCCTTCGCGACCGGCCAAGGGGCTCGTGTTGACCTGGAAGTTCATCGACAGGGTCGGTTCGTCCACCTTCAAAAGGGGCAACGCTTCGGGGTGCTCCACATCAGTGATTGTGGTACCGATCGACAGGTCTTCAATACCGTTGACCAAAACGATATCACCGGCTTCCGCAGAATCCACCAATTTACGATCCAAGCCTTCGAACATGAGAATCTGATTGACCTTCACTTTCTTCGGCGTATCGTCAGGACCGTTCATAATGCAGACATCTTCACCGGCGTGAATGCGACCGCGGTGCACACGACCGATACCGATTTTGCCCACATAGCTTGAATAATCCAACGAGCAAATCTGCAGCTGCAGCGGACCATCGGGATCGTCATCACGCACCGGCACTTTTTCAATTACGGTGTCGAAAATCGCGCGCATGTTGCCGATCTTCTTCAATTCTTCGATGTCGTCGCTGTAACCGGCCACGCCTTCCAAAGCGGAGCAATAAATTACCGGGAAATCAAGCTGCTCTTCCGTGGCGCCCAGCTTATCGAACAAATCAAACGTTTGATTGAGCACCCAATCCGGACGAGAACCCGGGCGGTCGATCTTATTGATCACCACAATCGGCTTTAAGCCCAAAGCCAAGGCTTTACGAGTCACAAAACGCGTCTGAGGCATCGGGCCTTCGACCGCATCGACCAAAAGCAGCACTCCGTCGACCATGGACAAAACACGTTCGACTTCACCGCCGAAGTCCGCATGCCCCGGGGTATCGATAATGTTGATGTGGGTCCCTTCGTATTCGACAGCACAGTTTTTAGCCAAAATCGTAATGCCGCGCTCACGTTCCAAATCACCGCTGTCCATCACACGTTCTTGGACTTCCTGATTGGCACGGAAAGTGCCGGCAGCGCGCAAAAGTTTGTCAACCAAGGTCGTCTTACCGTGGTCAACGTGCGCAATAATCGCGATATTGCGAATAGCACGAGTACTAGTCATTTGTTGCCTCAATATCTTTCTTGTTGGCAATTAATCGTTCGGGTTCGAGCACTCCGCGTTCATTGATGCGGGCCGTTCCCACCATTTTTCCTTCAGGTCCGTAGACCCGGACTCGGGGGCTTGCCTGCAGACCAAGCGCCAGGCGCTGGCCGTGACAAAACCTCACGCAGTCGTTTTCGCTTAAATGAACCGCTGCAAGCGTCTGCATCAACGCATCCAACGGTTTCAATTCTTTGAGCCGCTGCTCCTGCTGCATTGATTCAAGCGCAGTCATTGTCACGCTGTCTTCAATGCGAAGCGAGCCAACTGCCGTGCGTCTTAAACTTGCCAGGTGAGCTCCGCATCCGAGCGCCTCCCCGATATCTTCGGCAAGCACCCGAATGTAGGTCCCCTTTGAGCAAGTGACCTCGACAGTTAAGAGCTCTCCTTCAAAAGAGAGTATCTCCAATTTTTCAATTCGCACCGCCCGGGGCTCGCGTTCAATGCTCACCCCCTCGCGGGCTAAGTCATAAAGCGTTTTCCCATCACGCTTTAAGGCCGAGAACATGGGCGGCACCTGTAGGATATCGCCCCTGAAGCGTTCCAGCACCGCTTCAATTTCCTCACGTCCGACAGACACAGGACGCGTTTGAATAAATTCGCCCTCAAGGTCACCGGTCGTCGTTTTCTGACCGAGTTTGATGCCGGGCACGTAAGTCTTGTCGGCATGAAGCAGATCGGCGGAAAACTTAGTCGCCTCACCAAATGTCAGAGCCAAAAGACCGCTTGCCAGAGGGTCGAGTGTGCCGGTGTGCCCCGCTTTTTGAGCATTGAGCAAGCGCCTGCACGACTGAAGCGCGGCGTTGGAAGTCATGGCGTAAGGCTTATCGAGCAGAAGCACGCCATCAACCGGCAAGCCTTTTCTTCTCATTCTTCGCCCTTGGTCTGCTTCATAGCCTGAGCAATCAGGCGGTCCATTTCAAAGCCCTTGGCAACGCTTGTGTCGTGTTCAAAGTGCAAGGTCGGCACTGTGTGAATCGACAAAAGCTTAAAGAGATGATTGCGAAGCATGCCGGCGGCCGCATTCAGCCCTTCCCGGGCCTGTTCGGGCTCAGCTCCGATCACCGTAAAGTACACTTTGGCGTGGGCATAATCGGGGGTAATTTCGCAGCCGGTCAGTGTCACCAATCCGACTCTCGGATCGCGGACTTCCTGCGGAATCAAACGCGCCAGATCTTTCTGAATCTGATCAGCAACCCGAAGCGCACGTCCCGGTTTTGCAGCTCTCATGTCAAATATTCCTTTCTTTGCAGCATCAAAGCCGACCGACGGATTGAATTACCCGTCGGCTCAGGCGTCTCATTGGCTTTAAAGCGTACGGGCCACTTCCGTCACTTCAAAGATTTCAAGCTGATCGCCTTCCTTGATATCGTCATAACCCTTGAGCGACAGACCGCATTCCATACCGGCCTTCACTTCGCGCACGTCATCCTTGAAGTGGCGCAGCGAATTGAGTTCACCGGTCCAGATCACAACGTTATCACGCAGCAAGCGAGCCGAAGCGGTGCGGCGCACCACACCTTCGAGCACCTTACAGCCGGCAATCATACCGACCTTCGGTACGCGGATGCATTGGCGAATTTCCACCATACCCAGCATCGTTTCGCGCTTTTCAGGAGCAAGCATGCCGCTCATGGCTGCCTTCACATCATCGACGGCATCGTAAATGATGTTGTAGTAGCGAATGTCCACACCGTTGCTTTCTGCCAACTTGCGGGCAGGTGCATCGGCACGCACATTAAAGCCGATGATCACGGCCTTACTGGCCAAAGCCAAGTTGACGTCGGTTTCAGAAACGCCGCCCACTGCCGAGTGCACCACCTGCACACGAACTTCATCCGTGGACAACTTCGTCAAAGCGTGAACAATAGCTTCGGTAGAACCTTGAACGTCAGCCTTGACAATCAAAGCCAAGGTCTTGGTTTCACCGTTACCCGCATCCGAGAAGATGTTTTCAAGTTTAGCGGCCTGCTGCTTGGCAAGTTTCACGTCACGGTACTTACCCTGACGGAACAGGGCAATTTCACGAGCCTTACGTTCGTCGGGCAGAACCATGATTTCGTCGCCCGCCTGAGGCACCCCGGAGAGCCCTTGAATTTCCACAGGAATCGAAGGACCCGCTTCAGAAACCGCCTTACCGGTTTCGTTAATCATTGCGCGGACGCGGCCGAATTCGGCACCGGCCAACACAATGTCGCCGCGATGAAGCGTACCGGACTGCACCAAAACAGAAGCTACAGGACCGCGGCCTTTATCCAAGCGGGATTCAATCACAAGACCCTTGGCCATTCCGTCGCGCGGTGCCTTCAATTCCAACATTTCTGCTTGAAGCAAAACGTTTTCGAGCAACTCATCAACACCCTGACCGGTCTTTGCCGACACCGGAATGAAGGGCACATCGCCGCCCCAGTCTTCAGGCATCACATCGTTTTGCACGAGTTCCTGCTTAACGCGTTCAGGATTGGCTTCCGGCTTATCGATCTTATTGATAGCCACCACCATCGGCACACCGGCAGCCTTCGAGTGAGCAATAGCTTCCTTGGTTTGCGGCATCACGCCGTCATCGGCAGCCACCACCAAAATCACGATATCGGTTGCCTGAGCACCGCGGGCGCGCATAGCCGTAAAGGCTTCATGCCCCGGGGTATCCAAGAAGGTCACAATGCCGCGCGGCGTCTTCACGTGGTAAGCACCGATGTGCTGCGTAATACCGCCCGCTTCACCGGCAGCCACCTTGGCGCGACGGATGTAGTCAAGCAAGCTCGTCTTACCGTGGTCAACGTGACCCATAATGGTCACCACCGGCGGACGCGGCAGCGCTTCGGAAGTATTTTCCTGCATCATGTCACCCAAGATCGCTTCCGGATCATCGGGCTTGGCCGCAATCGCATGGTGTCCCATTTCCTCAACAACGAGCATGGCGGTATCCTGATCAAGCATCTGGTTGATCGTCACCATCTGTCCCATCTTCATGAGGGTCTTGATCACTTCGGTTGCCTTAACAGCCATCTTGTGAGCCAAGTCGGCCACACTGATCGTTTCAGGCACGCTCACTTCACGCACCACGGGTTCCGTATTCTGAACCTGCTGAGCCTTAGGCTGTTCGTGACGACGGTTGTTGCGATTCTTGCGGGAACCGCGCCATTGTTCATTTCCATCATCATCCTCGTCGATCACACGGGCATTGCCCTTGTTGCCGCCGCGATGCTTCATTCCATCGTCCCACTTGCTGCCGGCACCATGGTTGCTGCCGGCGTGTTTGCCGCCGCCTTTTTTCTTACCGCCCTGATCATCATCACGATCACGGTCGTTATTCTTGCCGCCCTTTTTCTTATCCTGTCCCTTCTTGGCATCAGCGGGCTTTTCACTCTTAGCCTTCATCACCGAGGGCTTGGGCTTACTCATCATTTCACGAATAGCACGGGCTTCTTCCTCGGCCTTGCGCTTGGCTTCCTGACGGCGCTTGATTTCTTCCTCAGACAAGGGTTCCTGAGCTTTATGATCGGCAGGACGCTGGAACGGCTTTTTGCCGGCATTGGCCTGGAACTTCGCCTTGTCGTTTCGATCATTACGATCATTACGGCGAGGCTCTTTATTCTTTTGGAATTGTTTGCCTTCAGGCTTATTTTGCGGCTTTTGTTCCGCGCGCACTTCAGGTTTAACTTCAGGCTTAACCTCTGTCTTCGGGGCCTCTGCCTTCTTGACTTCGGGCTCCTTAACCTGGGCCTGACGGGCGGCCGCTGCTTCAGCCTCAGCCTGAGCCTTGGCGCGTGCGGCTTCCTGAGCAGCTTTTTCTTCCGCCGCCTTCTGTTGAGCGAGCTTTTCCTGACGCTCGGCTTCTTCACGGCGACGCTTTTCTTCCTCTTCAGCCTGCATCTTGGCTTTGGCTTCTTCCAGCGCACGAGCGCGTTCGGCAGCCTCTACGCGGCCTTGCGGCAGCAGGCATGCCACATGCGCAGCGTTCCGGGAAGGCTTGGCCGAGGTGAAGCCTGTGCGCTGCGGCCGTGGGCGCCTGAAAAAGGCGGTCTCCGTGAAGGCGACCGCCTTTTCTGAACATAGGGATTTATGAGGCCGCTTACCGGATGTCCGCTGCCGTTGTCATATGCCCGTCGGAGAGTGGATGGCGTCGGAGGGCTTCCGGGGGAGCGCTGTTATTCGAGGCTTTCCAGAGGGGTATAGGTTCCGTCGGGATTGGGACGGAATACGTAGTGTTCCTTCAGGTAAATGATGTCCTTGCGATGCACGGACTGCAGCTCGGCCAGAATGGCGGCACGGGCCACCACGTTGGCGCCGGCGGCGCGGGCAAGGGCCTCGATGGCTTCAATGGATTCGCCGGTGGCGATGACGTCGTCGATGAGGGCGACGCGTTTGCCTCTGATCTTTTCGGCTTCGCAGCCGTCGAGCCAGAGGGTCTGTTCCTTCTGCGTGGTCACGGAGAACACGGAGTGGGAGATGGCGTTCTGCATGTAGGGCTTGCGGCTCTTGCGGGCCACCACGAAGTCCTTCATGCCCATGAGACGGCTGATTTCGTAGGTGAGGCAGATGCCTTTGGCTTCGGCGGTCATGAGCACGTCCACTTCCGGCAGACGTTTCATGAGTTCGGGGGCCACGGTCTGGATGAGTTCGGTGTCGGAGAGAACGACGAAGCTGGCGAGGGCGAGATTGTCGCCGATTTTGACGAAGGGAAGCTTGCGCTTCAGTCCCATGATTTCAAAGTCGAAGTATTCCACGTGGCCTCCTGATTTGATTTTTTGCAAAGGCTATTTGAGGTAGGGGGGCGGAGTTTGATGCGGGATATTTTTGCATCGCTCCGCAAAAAGCGCAACCCTCCGCTTCCGTGAGAGGCACGGATGTGCTGCGGAAGCGGAGGGAAAGAAGCAGGTTACAGGAAAACGGGAGCGCCGGGACCGAGAGGCAGATCGATCTCCATCCAGATGATGAGGAACAGGCCCCAGAAGAAGAGAATGCCCAGAGCATACGGCAGCATCAGGGAAATGATGGTGCCGAGGCCCACGTTTTTGGCATACTTCTGAGCCACGCCGATGATGAAGGCCATGAAGGGCTCCAGCGGGGAAATGGCGTTGGTGGTGGAGTCGGCCACGCGGTAGGCGGCCTGAACGAAGTAGGGGGAAAGCTGCATCTGCATGAGCATGGGCACGAAGATGGGGGCCAGAAGAGCCCACTTGGCCATGGCGCTGCCGATGAAGAAGTTGATGCACGCGGTGAGGATGAGGAAGCTCACCACGAGCGGAATGCCGGAGAAGCCCGTGTCGTTGAGGAAGGCCGCGCCCTGAATGGAGAGGTACATGTCCAGATGGGTGTAGGCGAAGCTGGAAACGAACTGACCGGCGGCAAAGCAGAGCACGATGAAGGAGGAGAATTCCCGCATGGCCTTGCCCATGAAGCGGACCACGTCCTTGTCGTTGCGTATGACCTTGGTGCTCACGCCGTAGGGAATGGACACGGCAAGGAAGAACACGAGAAGGATGGGCACGAGAGAATCGAGGAAGGGCGAGGGAACGATGCTGAAGGTCTTGGGATTGCGCAGAATGCCGTGTTCGGGCACCACGGTGAGCAGAATGAGGAAGATGTAGATGAGACCGCCGATGAGGGCGGCGCGCAGACCGCGGCGTTCTTCGGGGGAAACGGTCATGTCTTCGCTGCCCATGGCGCCTTCGTGCATGGCCACGCCTTCAAGCCGGGGTTCGACGACCTTTTCCGTGAGGATGACGATGAGGGCCGTGACGAGGAAGGTGGAGGCCGACATGAAGTACCAGTTGACGGCGGGATGCACGGTGAAGGAGGGATCGATGATCTGGGCGGCCTGCTGCGTGATTGCGGCGAGGCCCACGTCGGTGCCCACCACCAGGAGGTTGGCGTTCAGACCGGCGGCACAGCCGGCGAAGCCCGGGGCC
>ERZ779866.735-NODE-735-length-35996-cov-14.936451_pt1 | contig 35996 bp, 34 predicted proteins | sample MGYA00511248_ERZ779866 | MGnify/ENA primary metagenome ERZ779866 (study PRJEB29588, sample SAMEA2155758) | human gut metagenome | biome: human gut; feature: human-associated habitat; material: faeces | place: Denmark | collected 2008/2010 ... | reverse complement strand
TACAGTCCTCGGTGGGATTCCGAGGGATCAGCCGCTCTTTGACTGCCCGCTGGAAAGCACAGTGGAGCATCAGATGGACGCTGCGGACAGTCGTGCTGCTGAGCCCTGGATTTCCCTTTCCGCTCTTGCGGTTGACCCGACCGTCCTCCAGTAGATCCTTGTAGAACTTCTGTAGCTGCCGGGAGGTCAGATTTTTCAGCTTGATGTCTCCGATCCGAGGGATGGTGTAAGTTTCAATCATCAGCTGGTAGCGGTCAGCCGTTGCGACCCGGATATTGGGCTTGGCGTAGAGCGCATACCAGGTCCGCAGCCAAGTGGCTACCGTGTACTCCTCGCTGCGGCTTACATCCAATCCCCGCGTTTCTTCAATGGCGGTCTTCAGTTTCTCCTTGACCTCTGCCTGGGTTTTGCCCAGCACATTCTTGATGATCCGCTTCCCGGTTTTGGGATCGTACCCGGCGGTGTACCGCCCCTCCCAGCGGCCATCTTTTCTCTTTCTGATGTTGCCCTCTCCATTGGCCCGTTTCTTTGCCATGTTGCATACCTCCTTTTACGACTCACTAAGTGCCTCGCTCCGCTCGGTTGCTCGCATGCATGGAGCCTGCGGGCTCTCATCAACGACACAACATACCACAGAAAAAAGAAATAGCCAGGGCCTGCGGCCACAGTTATCAAAAAGTTAAGAAAGAGCTGCCGATGGTGGCAGCCCTTTTCTTTGTATAGCGTATCAATTTTTGGGCCGGGGATGCCGTGCTTTGAATCTTTCCACGGCTCGTCTTTCGTCCTCGTCCTCGAAGGAGTAGGGCTCCGGTTCTCCAGCGATGCCCATACCCAGCTGAAACCCGGCGATGAAAGAGGTCAGAGAAGGTTCCTCCCGAATCTCGATCTCCAGGTCTGCGATCCGTAATAGCATCCCATGGTCTTGTTGGGAAATCTTTTGCCGGAGTATGTGGTAGGCCCGCTCCAGTTCTGCCCGGACCTTCTCACATTCCGGTTCCCGGCAGAACCGCTGGTGCAATGCTCGCATGTAGTCATTCACGTATGCCGCCTCCTGTCAGCGACACACCATACCACGACGTGGGCCCAATAGCCAGGGGAACTGGCATCTGTTATCAGAAAAGTAACAACTTGGCCGCTTGGTCGGAAGCCTTATCTTTGTTTTATGCGGCGCAGCTTTTGAGCTGCCTGGACGGAAAATCAGGCCCCGGGATTTCCCGGGGCCTGATCCTGTTCAGAGGAGTTTCTGCCCTTCCTCTGGTTCCGCTCCCTGGCGGCCCATGTGCCGCCGCCGCTCCTTTGCCCACGCCTTGCGGTCCATGTGGGCGGGGAGGGACGTGCTGTCCTGCACCGGCACTTCCTGTCCACTGCCCTCCAGACGGGCCAGGAGGTGGATGATCTGCCCGGTTACAGCAGCACCCGCCACATCAGGATGCTGACCACTGCCGACACGATGCCCGACGCCAGGATCGTCAGCAGGATTTTCCCCTGGAAGCGGGCCGAGGCCTCGTCCCAATTCCGGCGGAACTGGGCTTCCAGTTCGGAGAGCTTCCTCATAAACTCGTCGCGCCGTCTCCCATCCTGTTTGTGTTCTTCCTTCATCTCCTGGACCGTTTGGCGCAGGTCCCGGCAGATCCCCTAATGGATGCTGTTGGCCTGATTCAGCCAGTCCACCAGCTGCTGACCTGTGGCCAGCTCCTTCAGATTTTCCTTGGTGGCCAGTCTCTCCGTATCCGCCCGGATGGTCTCCTGCAGGGCCAAGGTCCTCCGCAGGACTTCCTCCAGCCGCTCCACCGTCGTCACCGGCATGGTGTAGAGGAGGTTGGGCTGCTGATCCGCCAGCGTAGGCGGTGTCCGCTGTTTCAGCCTGTCCAAAGTGGTGTTGCGCTGCGCGTTGTCGGGTTCGAAACTCATCTTCCATCTTCTCCTTCCTAAATTTTTCCTCGTGGAGCTTGTCGTCCCGGCACCGCATTCCCGTAGGGGTGATGTAGGTGATGCGTTTCCGGCCTTCCTCCCACCGGGCATCGTAGCCCCGGCGCCGCAGCTCGTTCAGGAACTCCTCCCGGTTGCCGGTGCGCTCCATGACCGCCTCGATCACCGCGATCAGCTGAAACTTCCAGCTCTGTCCCCGCATGGCACTGCGGTACTCCCCCGGCCGGAGTCCTTTGACCTGTTTTTTCGGACGATACGGCTTCAGGGTGGTCAGCCCATGCTCCCGGCAGATTTGGTCGCTGACCAGCCGCATCCGCTCCAAGGTCCGGGGGGTGAAGTGGAGCTTTTCCCCGGTGTCCGGCTTCACGGAGTTCACCACCAGGTGGGAGTGGAGATGCGCCCGGTCGATGTGGGTAGCCACCAGCACTTCGCAGTCGGGGAAGAACCGCTCCGCCAGCTCCTGGGCGATCTGGTGGGCCTCCGCCGGTGTGACGCGCTCCTGGGGCGGAAAGGACTGGACGTAGTGATAGAACCAGGTGCCGCGGGCCTTGCCATACAGGTTTTTCGTGGCCAGGAAGCTCTGATAGGCCAGGTCTGCTGCACAGTTGATGCCGGTGAGATAGCGGGTGCCGTCTGTGTCCACGGTTTTCTGCTCCTGGGCCACATACCGCAGGACGCCGCCCATGGCACCGGCAGTCTGCTTCTTCTCACGGATGAAACTGCATGTCGCCATGGGTCACCACCTGCCCTTCCTCTGTCAGCAGCCGGTTGACCGCCTCGTAGACTCTGCCCAGCATTTCTGTGGCCTCTTGCAGATTGGCGCTTTCGATGTGGCCCTGATGGGCCAGGACGGTCAGCTGGTTCAGGTTCCGTCCCCAGGCTCGCAGTTCGTCCAGGAGCGGCTTCAGGTCCTCCACCACATGGATGGACGTTTCCAGAGCAGCGTGGAGCAGATATTCCTGCTGGCGCAGTCCCGACTGCCGGACTTTGGCCTCGATCTTCCGCCGCTCCGCCGGTGTCACCCGGAAGGCGATGACCCGGTTTCTTGTTCTCGTCTCCATGTCTCTGTCTCCTCTCTCGCATAAAAATTCTGGTATGGTGCTGCCGGGAAGCACACCATACCAGAACTTTTTTTCGGAAAGCCAGGGGTTATGGGAAGAGTTATCAGAACATTCATAACTGCCGTGGACGTGCTGGGAGAGAGAATTTCAGCGCTTCCGCAAAGGCTGCCCACAGCGGCGAAGGAGAGGTGGCAGGGGCACGGATGTCTCCCCGTCCCCTTTCGCCCGACACAGCGGCTCACAGCGCCAAACGGGGGCGGAATTGTTAGAGGCTCAATGACAGAGAAAAAATGGCTTCTTCTTTGTCAACGGCGTATCAAAATCCAGCAGGCCGCAGAGAGTCCATGGCCGGGCAGCGCCCGGTTTCTTCTCTCTGACCTTCGGCCCGCGGGGCAGAAAAAGTGGGCGCGGGCTTCTGCCCGAAAAAGGCGTTTGGCAGCCGCTCGCGGCAAGCCAAACGCTCTGCTTGCCCCACCCGTGGGTGGGTAAAACCGCGTTCCCCGGCCGTGCAAGTACTGGCGGCACAAGCGCTCTCCGCACTGCGAGGAGATGTGGTATGGTTTTTCCCGCACTTTTTTCGACCGTCCATTTCTCCCTCATCGGCGGGGCAAATCGCTCCGGGCTTGTGGCACAAACCGGTCGCGGATGGGAACCAGGGCAACGGGCCAGCGCCGGGCACACGGCCCCCACACGCCCCTGTTCCGCTCCGCCGGGGTTACGGAGCCATCCTGTCTCCAGGGAGGCATACAGGAGCGCACAGGGGGAAGTAGGAGACGCATCGGTGTTTCCGATAGCAGAGGAGCAGAGCCGTTTTCTTTGTATTGCATATCAAAATCTGACCGGAGAGGGCGTTTCTGGCAAACGGTTCCGCCTACAGAATTTACCGCAGATATTTGTCTGCTCCCCCGGAAAAATTCCTTTGGAATTTTTAAAATTACCGGTATAATGGACATACAATTGGGGAGGAGGGAGACAGATGCCGGACACCACAAGCGAACTGTTTCACAGACTGAAAAGCTGGGAGAGCGGAAGGAAACTCCTGAATCAGGAGGAGACGGTCTCCACCTGTTCACAGGTGCTGCTGGAACTGCTGGAGAAAGCGGGCCTGAGCGCCCCGGAGTGGATGACTGCGGCTGACGTGAGCAAATCCTACGGCTATCAGATCTTGCGGGGGGAACGGGTTCCGGGGCGGGATATCCTGCTGCGCACCGCCCTGGCCCTGGGCCTGTCGCTGAAGGAGACCCAGCGCCTTCTGGCGGTGGGTGGATGCGGGGCACTCTATCCCCGCGTGCGCCGGGACGCCGCCGTGATCTTCGCGCTGAACCAGAAGATGAGCCTGCTGCAGGCGGAGGAGCTGCTCTCCTCCCTGCCGGAGCGGAGCCTCTATGCCGGGGAGCACTGACATGGGAGAGCGGGAACAGTTTTTGAAAGAGTACCAGGAGCAGGTGCTGGACACCCTGACTCTGCCCCCGGAGTGGAGTGTGCGGTACACGGTCCAGTCCTGTCTGAAGGATGGGGAGCGGCAGGTGTATCTGCTTCGGGATCAGGCCGGCCAGCAGGCGGTGCTGAAGACACAGCCGGCGGGGCGGGAGGACACCCTGCGCCAGGAGTATGACCTGCTGCGGGAGCTCCATCACCGCCAGATTCCTCGCCCACTGGACTATCTGGAGTGGGAGGGGAGGGAGTACCTGGTCCGGGAATATGTAGAAGGAATTAGCCTGGCGGAGTGGGTGGACACCCGGGGGCCGCGTCCTCCCAGGCAGGTGCGGGAGACGGCCCTGTCCCTGTGCCGGGTTCTGGAAGATCTCCACAGCCAGAATCCGCCGGTGATCTGCCGGGATGTGAAGCCCCAGAATGTGATCCGGGACGAGAAGGGCCGCTGTCATCTCATTGACCTGGGAACGGCCCGCCGCTACCGGGCGGAGCGGCGGGAGGACACGGTGTTCCTGGGCACCCAGGCTACCGCGCCGCCGGAGCAGTTCGGATACCAGCAGACGGACCAGCGCTCCGATGTGTACAGCCTGGGGATGCTGATGCGCTTTTTGCTCACCGGCGGCTATGATCCCCTGCCCCGGCTGCCGGGGCGGGGCGCACTTGTCTGGATCATCCGTCGGTGTACGGCCTTTGATCCCCAGGATCGCTACCCCTCGGCCCAGACCGTGTCCCGGGCGCTGCAGGGCCGCTGGCGGCGACGGACGGCCGGAGTGGCCGTTTGCGGCGTGTGTGCGGCGCTGCTGTTCCTTCTGTTGGGGCCCTCCGCCCATGAGGATGAAGTGCAGGTCTCCTCTCCCCTGCTGGAAGCGGCCCTGTGCCAGGAGCTGGGGCTGGAAGCCGGGGAGCCCATCCCGGCGGAGCGGCTGGGGGAGGTGGAGCAGCTGCTGGTGTGCGGCCAGCAGCGGATGAGCACCCTTCAGGAGCACGAGGCCTATGCGGAAGAAGCCCACGACTTCTATGTGGTGCAGACATCCCACGGGGACATCGGCGATGAGGATCTGGAGCTGTTGGCGCGATGCAGCGGCCTGCGGGTGCTGATTTTGGACTACCAACAGATCTCCGATCTGTCTCCCTTGGCGGAACTGCCCCTGGAATATCTCAGCCTGACAGGAAACCAGGTGTCCGATCTCAGCCCGCTGGCTGGTCTGACGAAGCTGCAGGTACTGAATCTGGGCGAGAATCCGGTGCGGACAGCGGAGGGGGTGGCCCAGCTGCCGATGCTTCGGGAGGTAATACTGGAGGCTACCGGTGTCACCTCCGTGGCGGCCTTTGCCGGTAGCGACATCCAGTATTTGAACGTGCGCACCACCTGGGTGACGGACTACACGCCCCTGGAGACGTGCCCCAGCCTCACCCGGCTGGTCACCGGCAGTATGCCGGAGGGGGCCGCGGAGACCCTGGCGGGGCTGTCGGGGCTGGAGGAACTGCGGCTGTACTCCACCGATGGGCTGGATCTGTCTCTTTTTCAGGCGCTTCAGCGCCTCCGGGAGGTGGACTTCTCCGGCAGCGCCGTCTCCCACCTGGAGGCTTTGACAACACTTTCCTCTCTGCAGTATGTCAATCTGACGGAGACCGGGACGCGGGACCTGGCGTTCGCCGCATCCATTCCGGCCTTGACGGAGCTGGATCTGCGGGATAACCATCTCACCGACCTGACGCCCCTGCTGGATTGCCCCTGGCTTACGCGGCTGGTGCTCAGCTCCCGCCACCAGGGGCTGGCCCGGGAGCAGCTGGCCCAGGCGCCCTTTGAGATCGTGTATCAGGGATAAGTGCGCAGCCTGCGCACCACTTTTGACCTCCTGTATGGTATGCTGAAGGCAAACCGGCGAAAGCCGAATTGCAAGGAGGTCAACAGCATGAACAGAAGGAAATGGATCGCCCTCTGCCTGGCGGGGTGCCTGTTGCTGGCGCTGAGCGCCTGCGGAAATCCGGGAGCGGACGCGGAGAACTCCGGCGGAACGGAGGAGCCCACTCAGACCGAGGAACCTGCCCAGGCCGAGGAGCCCACCCAGCAGGAGACGCTGGTGGAGTATGCCGTGGAGGGACTTGGCACCTTTACGCTGCCCGAGGGCTTCACCCAGGAGGCGGGAGAGATCGCCGAGCCTCTGCCCACCACCTACGCCACCTTTGAGAAGGACGGCTATTACATCCAGGCCAACCGCTTTGGCACGGATGCCTATGAGATGGCGGGGGTGCCCCTGCCCACCGACCTGGAGGACTACTCCACCCGCAGCGGCGTCCAGGACTCCGTACCGGAGGGGACGGTGTTCGACTATGACGACTACGGCAATTTCGCCGCCCAGTTCATCCAGGAGGACGGTCAGCTGTGCTACTATGTGCTGCTCCAGGGGGAGGAGTCCTTTGGCAGTATCTACCTCACCGCCCCGAAGGATCAGTTTGACGCGGACACGGTCGCCCAGTGGTTGAGCGGCTCAGTGCTGGAGTGAGGCTATGAAAAAAAGAGTTCTGGCGCTTGCGCTGCTGGTCGCCGTGCTGACGGGCTGCGCGGGGAAGGACGCCTCATCCCCGGTGACAGGCGGCGCGGCATGGAGTTTCCCGGAGGGACCCGCTCCGGCTGAGGAGTACGAACGCTTTTCCTGGTATGGCTTCGGGGAGGAGAACCCTGATCGCAACCCCAGCGCCGCGGCGACAGAGAAGGAGATGGCTGACATGCTGGCCGCTGTCATCGAGGCGGCCGGCGGGGACGTGGAGGGCTGGCGGGAGCTGACTGCCCACGCCTCGGACGAGGGGATCTATCGCGACTACTGCGCGATGTTTCTACTCTACGCTGCCGAGCACATGGACGCCACGGAGTTTACGATGGGCTTCGCGCCCTATCTCCTGGGCGGTCGGACGGATGAGAACTGGGACGCCTTCGGTACGGACATCCGGGGCGGTTACCGGCTCTTTGAAGAGTTCGGTGAAAACTGGGATCGCGTCTGCGTCTCGGTGTCCAGCCAGATGGAGGACGGGCAGGAGATGAATTACCTGAACGCCAGCCAGAACTTCGTTGTCAGCCGCCTGTCGCTCATCACCGGCGAGCCGCTACTGGACTTTGACTACGGGACTTTCACCATGCATCTCACGGAGCCCCTGACCTATGAGGACGCCGCCGTGGCCGTAGTGCGGCTGTTTGAGAGCTTGCCCGAGACTGCCGAACGCTTCCCGGAGGATCAGGCGGTCACTGCCCGGGTGGAGGAGCTGCTCCAGGCTGGCCGGGACCGGCGGGACGCCGTTTTGGCCTCTGAGACCGCCATTGCGAAAGGCGACACATTTGTGCCCGGTGAGACCTATACCGGGACAGCCTACTATGTCTCCAACAGCGGGGACGATGCCAATGACGGTCTCAGCCCGGAGACCGCCTGGGCGACCATCGACCGCCTGAATGCCCAGCCGCTGCAATACGGTGATGCAGTGTTCTTTGAGCGGGGCGGCGTCTGGCGGGCGGCGCAGGTATACACTAAGCCAGGCGTCACCTACTCCGCCTACGGTGAGGGAAACAAACCGGGGCTGTACGGCTCCGTGGAAAACGGCGGCGGCGCGGAGAAGTGGACGCTTTGGCACGAGGGCGAGGACGGCAGCAAGATCTGGGTCTACAACCGCCCCATGCTGGACTGCGGCTCCATCGCACTGACTGACACGCTCGGGGCTGTAAAAGTCCAGGGCTTCTGGAACGGGGAGTGCTTCCAGCCGGTGAGCGAGCTGTGGAGCACTGACCGGACGGAGGAGGCGATGGCGGAGCAGGCCGCAATGCCGGAATTTGACCCGGCGGAGCAACTGACCGAAAATCTCACCTTCTTCTGCGAGGCCGGCAGCGGCCTCCCTGACTCGCTGCCCATCTACCTGAGCGGCTGGGTGGATACCGGGGAGCGGGAGCAGTACTGCCTTACCGCCGATGGGCCGCTGTATCTGCGCTGCGACGGGGGCAACCCCGGCGAGCTATACCCGGACATGGAGTTTCTCTCCCCCTACGCGCCCTTCGACGGTGTGGCGGATGACGTGGTGATCGACAATCTCGCCGTACTCTACACGGGGCGGAACATTCTCTCCGTCGCGCCGGAGTGCGAGGGCGTCCTGGTGCAGAACTGCGAGCTGGGCTGGGGCGGAGGCTGCGCCGCTTCCTATGCCCTGGACACCATCACCGGCTATGGAGCCGGCGTCCAGCGCAACGGCGGTGTGGGCGGAGCCAGCTCCAGCCATAACACCTTCCGCAACAACTACGTCCATGAGACCTATCAGGAAGGGCTGGGACTGGAGACCGCCATCGAGTTCAGCGGCCAGGCCTTTGACGTGACGGATGTGACCATTGAGGGCAATGTGTTTTATCACTGCGGTTCTGCACTCATCTACTTCAACTGGGACGAGGCGGCAAACCCCGACCACCAGTTCAGAAACGTCAGCTTCCGGGACAACCTGGTCTTTTACAGCACCATGAGCGACTGGGTGGACACCGGCGAGGACGTAGACGGCTTTACGACGGGGGCATTTACCATCGATGGCGGCCCCAATATGCAGGACGGCACCGTGGAGGTTCGGGACAACGTGTTCTTCGCCGCCCGGGAGTGCCTGGTGTATATCAGAACCTATGTGCCGGAGTACCTGCCGGACTTTGAGGGCAACATCTACGCGCAGTTTTCCGACGGTGTGTTCCTCTCCAGCGTCTCCGCCCCCAACTATTGGAGCGCCAACGCCGCCGAAGGCGTCCGCAAAACACTGTTCGATGAGAGCGGAGAGGTTCTGAGCCTCTCCCGGAGCCGGTGGGGTGAGGCAGACTGGTAACAGTCCGGTTACGCCGGAGGAGCAATGGCTGGCTCGCGGCGGCCTTTGACCCACACGCTGACCCACACGGGGAAACGAGCGGACGGAGACAATGGACACAAGAGCTCCGGAAAGGATGGCCCCCCGGAGCGAAGAGGGTGCAGAAGGGTCTGAAAGCAGCAAACCCTAGCCTCCCAATCAGTTGGTAAGGATGAGGTCGGCGGTTCGAATCCGCCCAGCAGCTCCAGGAAACACCTGAGGTCTTTGGACTTCGGGTGTTTTTTGTTGTGAATTTATTTTCTTCATTGATTAGGCTGAGGAGCAATGCAACGGGTAAATTGCAAAATAAAAACGCACTGAGAGAGAAGTTTCTCCCCCGGTGCGTTTTATCTAATTACAGAAACAGTTCAGAGTTTTTTCGTGTAGAGCAATTCTTTTTTAGCATCATGCCCACGGCAGCCAGCATGGCAGCATTCACCTTGCGGGCAGAATGAGGACAAACAGAAATGCAGCGCATACAGGAGATACAGACCTTTTCATCCACCTCTTTCGGGTTATCAGGATGGATGGCCTGAACTGGACAAGCCCGTGCGCACACGCCGCACTGGGTACACGCTTTGGTAGGCTTGGGGACCATACCGGCCCCGCCTGCTTTTTTGTATGGGCGGTTTCCGGGAATCATTGGTTCCGCAGCATCACCGGCAGAGAGCTTGGCACGAATTTGTTTGGCAAATTCCCTGAGTTCCCGGGCATCTTGCTCATCCGGTCTGCCAGCGGCAAACTGCCGCGCTATGGAATGCTCCGCCACCGTAGCCACAGCCCCGATTACCTGGAAGCCTGCCTCCTTGGCGGTATCCTGCAGCTCTGCCAAGGTATCCTCATAGGCGCGGTTCCCATAGACGCAGACCAAAACGGCACGAGCTCCATTACCTCGAACAGAGGCTATTCTCTCTGCAGCGGGGGCCGGAACACGGCCTGCGTAGGAGGGAACAGCAATGACGGCAACATCCTCCGGGGCAAGTGTGATTTCGGTAAAATTGGCCTTACTGTCCGTTAGATCCACAGAAATAACCTCATCTGCCAGGGCGCTGGTCAGAATATCTGCTGCCTTTTGTGTTCCACCTGTGGGGCTGAAACAAAGCTCATAAATCTTCATAGAAAATTCCTCCTCATACTTGCTGTGCGCCGAAATAGTTGATGCTTTTGTTGTAATCAATATTTGAAAATCCGTAGACGTAGGTCGGAAAAATTCGGAACACTGCACCATTTGGGACAGTGTTTGATTTGATCACTTGCTTATAGGGCCTCTTTTCCCAATAAATCTAATATTATGGATCACTCACTTGCAATTTTGCAAAAAGACCAGTAAAATGGCAGATGTAAATATTTGAGTTACATCTCTTGCAGTGTACCATCAACATGATGTAATATCAATAGTTACATTTGTCGCGCAAGGTTGACTGATACAGAAAGGACGTTGTATGCAAATCAGTATGAAATGTTCCGTGGCGGTACATTGTCTCATCTTCATCTATGAAGCCAGAGGCACTGCCAAGGTAACCAGCAGCCTTCTTGCAGAAAGCACAGGATGTAATCCTGTGGTGATCCGCAATATTATGAGCGCTCTGAAAAAAGCCGGCTTGATTACCATTCCACGAGGGACTGGCGGTGCCGAGCTGTGCGCAGATCCGGCTCAGATCACGCTGTATCAGATTTACGCCGCGCTGGAACCAGATGGGATCGCCTCTCTGATCGGAATCCATCCCTGCCAAGGGCGGGCGTGTCCTGTGGCACAGAATATCCGCAAGGTATTGCAGTCTCCCTACCATCAAATCGAGGATGCCGTCCGACAAACCATGGAGGGTATCACCCTGCAATCCATGATTGATGAATTTCAAGGTATTATCCATCTGCAGGAGGCGGATACGACTTCGCAATCGAGAGCGGAACAGCAGATGTAGGACATCGATCGTGAGGGGAAGAGCACACATTCATACAACAATTGAAAAGTATGGCAAAAAACGATATAATAAAAAAACAGGCCTATCAGTTATATACGTAAAGGAGGCGGAGCCGCTGTGCCCACCGATATGAAACGAGCGATTGCGGAGGCCGTGCAGACTCTGCTGATTGAGCGTCATGTAAAGAAATTGACAGTTAAGGACATTGTGGAGCAGTGCCATATCACACGGCAGGCCTTTTATTATCATTTTGAAGGGATTCCGGAGCTGCTTCGCTGGATGATCGACAGCTATTTCGAACAGGTCATGGGAGAGGCGTTGGCCCAGGAGGACGGAGAGGCAGGGCTGCGCTGCTTTTTCGTCATGGTGATTAATTCTGCCCCCTATGTGGAGCACGGCATAAAAAGCAATTATGGAGAAGAACTGAAGCGGCTGCTGTGTCAAAGTTTTGAGCGATATTTTGCCTTGGCTTCCCAGCGGAAAAATTTTTATCCCAACTGCCCCCATTCCCAGCTGCAGATCATCCTGCGTTATCATAGCCAGGCTATCATGGGGTTGCTGGAAGAATGGACGGAGGAGGACACCCAGCGGATCGATCAAATCGTCCACACTGTTTACCATATCATGACAGCGGAGATCCCTCCTTGGGACAGCCGAAAATAGCATCTACTGTTTGTCAAAAGCACCGGAGTGTAAAAAGCTTTTACACTCCGGTGCTTTTGTCTATACACAGCGGGATTTCTGCTCATTGAGATCAGAAATCCTTCTGTCTATAATGAAAAGCTGAAAGGAGGCGGGAATATGGCCCATGAAATTCTTTCTGTAAAGCTCTGTGAACTGGAGGAGCAACTTGCCCGGTTAAGTAGCCGCATCCATCTGAGTGAAACGGCCGACCGCCAACAGCTGCAGCAAGAGATCCAGGCACTGTGCCGGGAATGTGCTGAAACGGAGCTGACTCTGCAGACAAAATTACAGCGTTCCAAAGCAGAGATCGTATCTATTCTGGCGGATTCCTATGCGGAAGTGGAACAGAGCGTTCAAAAGGCTAAAGCCGCTCTGCAGGAGCAGGCACTGTGCCGGGACGATTCGGAGGATACAGCGGAGGTAAAGATCCTTCTGGCAGAGTATGCCCTGGATTTTGCGCTGCAGGCGGCCAACCGAGCGGTGCTGCTATCTATGGAAGCGATTGATGCCCAACTTGCTGGGCAGGAAGGAGATAAAATGTCGTTATGAAAGAAGTCAAAACGCCGAAAAGGCCGTTGATCTATTATTATGGGATTGTATTGCTGATTGTTCTGCTGTTCAATATGGTGGTGGCGCCCCTGCTCTCACAGCGCCAGGTGAAAGAAGTGGACTACGGCACCTTCATGGATATGATTGAAGAAGGGAATATCGGTGTGGTGCAGGTGGAGGACACCCAGATCCTGTTTACAGACAAGGATCGGACCGTAGTTTATGAGACAGCGCCTATGGAGGACCCCACCCTTACGGAACGGCTCCATGATGCCGGGGCGGAATTTGCCCGCGTGATAGAGGAACCCATCTCCCCCATCTGGAGCTTCCTCCTGACCTTTGTGCTTCCCATCCTCATCTTTGTGGGCCTTGGCCAGTACATGAGCAAAAAACTCATGGAGCAGGCGGGAGGCGGTAAGGGCTCCATGGCCTTTGGAATGGGGAAGAGCAACGCCAAGGTTTATGTCCAGTCCACCAAAGGAATCCGTTTTTCCGATGTAGCCGGCGAGGACGAGGCCAAAGAGAGCTTGTCAGAGATCGTGGACTACCTGCACAACCCGGGGAAATATACGGAAGCCGGCGCATCCATGCCTAAGGGTATTTTGCTGGTAGGCCCTCCGGGTACCGGCAAGACCATGCTGGCTAAGGCGGTGGCCGGAGAAGCCGATGTTCCCTTCTTTTCCATCTCCGGGTCGGAGTTTGTAGAGATGTTCGTAGGCATGGGCGCCTCTAAAGTCCGGGACCTTTTCAGGCAGGCTAAGGAGAAGGCTCCCTGCATCGTGTTCATCGATGAGATCGATGCCATTGGTCAGAAGCGCAGCTCTGGCAGTGGTTACGGCGGCAACGATGAGCGGGAACAGACCCTGAACCAATTGCTGACCGAGATGGATGGCTTTGAGGAGAATACCGGCGTCATCATCCTGGCTGCCACCAACCGGCCTGAATCGCTGGACCCGGCGTTGACCCGGCCCGGCCGGTTTGACCGGCGGGTTCCTGTGGAACTGCCTGACTTGGCAGGGCGGGAGGCCATTTTGAAGGTCCATGCCAAGAAGATCAAGACGGCTGAGGATGTGGATTTCCATACCATTGCCCGTATGGCCGCAGGGGCTTCCGGTGCGGAATTGGCCAATATCATCAATGAGGCTGCCCTCCGGGCGGTGCGCAGCGGTCGTACCATTGTCAACGAGGCCGATCTGGAGGAAAGCATCGAGGTTGTTATCGCAGGCTATCAGAAAAAGAATGCGGTCCTCTCCGATCAGGAGAAAAAGGTGGTGTCCTACCACGAGATCGGCCATGCGCTGGTGGCGGCTTTGCAAAGTCATTCCGCTCCCGTGCAGAAGATCACGATCATTCCCCGCACCTCCGGTGCGCTGGGCTATACCATGCAGGTGGATACCGGGGACAAGTACCTTCTGACAAAAGAGGAACTGGAAAACAAAATTGCAACCTACACTGGCGGCCGGGCCGCTGAGGAAGTGGCTTTTGGGCAGATCACTACCGGTGCTTCCAACGACATCGAGCAGGCTACCAAACTGGCCCGGGCGATGATCGCCCGCTACGGTATGAGTGAGGACTTTGATATGGTGGCCATGGAGACGGTGCAGAATCAGTACCTGGGCGGCGATGCCTCGCTGACTTGTTCTCCCGAGACCCAGAAGGAGATCGACCAGAAGGTAGTGGAAGTGGTAAAGACCCAGCATGAAAAGGCCAAAAAGATCCTGGAGGACAACCGTGACAAGTTGGATGAGCTGGCCGGGTTCCTCTATGAAAAGGAAACCATTACCGGTGAGGAGTTTATGGAAATCCTGACGGGAGGGGAAAAACAATGAGGAGGCACTCTGGATTTGGCTGGCTGGAGCTGGCCGTTGGAATTGTGCTGATCTGCTTGGGCATCTTTGCCTTTGTAAAACCGGATCTGGCCTTAACGGGGCTGGTCTTTGCCTATGGTATTGCCGCCGTAATTATGGGCGTGGCGGACATCATTTTGTTTATCCAGGTGGAGCGGTATACAGGGTTTGGCCCCATGCTCTCCCTGATTTCCGGAGTATTGAGCGTCATGACCGGGCTGATGTTGGTGGTTTATCCCGGAACAGGGGTACTGGTGCTGACAGTCCTGTTTCCCATCTGGTTTATTGCCCATGCCATATCCCGGTTCGCGCACCTGGGACATATCCGTTTTGTGGCGGGAAACGGGATCTACTATGTTACCCTGATCATCAACATTATCGGGCTGTTTTTGGGGATACTGATGGTGATTCGCCCGCTGTTTACCCTGACCACGATCCGCTGCTTTGCCAGCGCCTACCTGATCCTGCTGGGAGTTGACAGTGTGGTGATGGCAGTCAGCCGGATTGGAAGACGGCTGGAAGAGAGGAGATAGAGGCTTGGAACCGATGTTTCTTTTGACCACCCTGGATCAGAATTATCTGCCCCAGCTTCAGGTACTGCTTACCTCCCTGTCTGTCAATAACCCGGGAGAGACCTTTGCCCTTTTCCTGCTCCACAGTACGATCCCCGACGACGCGCTCGCGGCAGTTCAGCGGCAATGTGACTCCTATGGATACGCATTTTCCCCGATCCGTGTGGATGACAGCCTGTTTCGGGAGGCACCTGTTACCCGGCAGTACCCCAAGGAGATGTATTACCGGCTCCTTGCTCCCCGTCTGTTGCCCGAGCATATCCAACGGGTCATCTATCTTGATCCGGATACGCTGGTCATTAACCCGATACGCCCCCTGTGGGAGACGGACCTGGAGGGAAATCTGCTGGCCGCTGCCGCCCATACGGGCAAGACCGAGTTGGCCAATAGTGTCAACCAGCTGCGGCTTGGCACAGAACGGGACTACTACAACTCTGGTGTGCTGCTGATGGATCTGGAGAGCGGGCGGCGGGAGATCCAGCCCCAAGCACTGTTTGACTATGTGGCGCAGCACCGTCGGGAACTGATCCTGCCGGATCAGGATGTGCTCAACGCCCTGTATAGCAAACAGATTCTCCCCCTGGAGGATGCTCTATGGAATTACGATGCCCGCAATTACAGCAGCTACCTGCTGCGCAGCGGCGGTACCTATGACTTGCGGTGGGTAATGGAACACACGGCCATCCTGCATTTTTGCGGCAAAGAGAAACCCTGGAAACCCAAGTATGCCCACCGCTTTGGGATCTTGTATCAGCACTACATTCAGCTTACGCGCAGGGAGTGGGGGATTTCTCTGTGACTGCTGGTATAAGCGGGAAAGCTGCCGGATTTGGATTATTATAGGCTCTTCCGTATTTTGACGCTGCTGCGTTGAGATTCCGGAGAGCAATCTGCCCCAAAAGAACACAGGCGCAGTGAACAGGAAGATCAACTTCCATTCACTGCGCTTTTTTCATGATTTCATATATAAATCCCTTGATTCTACCATTGGTAGATTGCCTTTTGCCTGCTTCGGAGGTACACTTTGCCCAAGAGGTGATGAACATGGACAGGGAACAGATGGGAAGATTTATCAGTGAATGCCGTCGGGAGCTGGGCCTGACCCAACAGGAACTGGCGGAGCAGCTCCATGTGACCAATAAGGCTGTCAGTAAGTGGGAGCGGGGGCTCAGCTATCCGGATGTGACGCTGATGGAGCCCCTGGCGTCGGCTCTGGGACTGCGGGTAGAGGAACTGATGGCCTGCCGTCGGCAGGCCGCCGGACAAGGAGAGGAGGACCCTGTGAAAAATCTGCTGACCATTTCCAGCAGCAGCCTCCGGAGGGAGCGGCGGCGCTCCTGGGGACTTGTGGCGGGGGTGCTGGCTTTTGTACTGATCGTGGGCCTGCTGGTGGGCTACCGTCTCCTGTATGTGACGGAGGTCCGGCAGGGGGAGATCATCCTGAAGGAGACTGTGGACGGGACCAACTACCTCTATATGGAGGAGAAGGGCCATCTGCTGCAGCTGCGCTGCGGCGGTGATGTGGATTTCGACGCGATCGCTTTGGATGACGGAGTCTGCCCCCTCGTCTATGAGGTGGAGGTGAAATGGAACCGCCTGACCTACAAGGGCACCGTCACTGCCTGCACCACCGATGGTACGATCAATTTGGGGTCTCCCATGGACCAGGACCCCTATTGGGAGGAAGCGACCCTGTTTGACACAGCAGTGTTCTACGCCACTGACAACTACTACCCGGACCCCTACGCCGCGTCCGCCGGCCGGGGATTCCTGTGTGACTTCTATGTGAAGGAGAATGAGGCGGGAGAATTCCCCTCTGATTCCCCGACGCTGCTGCTGGTGGAGGATTGTATCGACGGCACTGTGGCCGATGTGGACGGCGACGGGGAGAACGAGGCGGTGATCCGTACCCGCTGGCCGGAAAAGCCTTACGCCGTCTATGATTATGTGGATGGGGAGATCGTGGAAACCTGGCCGGATACCGTGCCGGAGGAGATCCAGGAGTCGCTGGTACCGTTTTAAGAACGATAATGGGAGGGGGATGCGCCGTGAAACAAGGTGCCAAAGAGGGGCACTGGCAGATATGGGTCTGTCCGGAGCGGAAGATCGTGTCTTTCCACCATGAAACAGGATTCCAATTGCTGGAGTTTCATAGCTGGGAAGTGTTTCTGCGGTGCGTGGAAAAGTATACAGAGGAACAATACCGCTATCAGTGAGAGCGGATAAAGGGCAAACGCGCACGGTTGCAATCCCCGTCAGGGCTCCAACAAGGGGATCAATTGGTTTTGACAGATCCAGTCAGGATGATAGCGGTTTCGTATGGTAGTCTTGGCGTGCAGACTGGGATCCTCACGCATTAAGGTGGCAATCCGAGCTGCGTGTTCTTCATAATAAGCTTTTTCTGATGGGACATATTTTTCTTGCGTGTCATATCCGAAGTTTCTGGCGTTCCATCGCATGAAATAGGCGCCCAATGTCTCTCCCAATTCCTTTAGTGCGGGTACCGCTTCGTTTAAAACCAAAAAATTTCCTCTGCTGCCAGCTTCCAGAACCGTCAGGCCAAAGGATTCAGAGTAGGAGGGACAAATAAAAAGATTGGAGAGCGTGAAAAGCTCAAAGACGCTTTGCCGCGGAAAGCCTTCGGTATAACCAATGTCAGAGGTAAACAGCAAGTCGTTTTCCCTCAGGCCGTATTTTTTTCCCTCCATCCGTATCATTGTCTTATAAACATTGCTTGGGATGTCAGAACTGGGGAAGTCACAGAATATCACTTTGCAGCTTTTTTCTGTCTGAGACTTGATGGCGCCCACCAATGCCGCGACTTTTTCAAATTGCTTTCCTGTCGTCAGTCTGGCGGGGTAGACTGCCAGGATCTCTGCTCCCATAAGATCCATATGCTCCGCGATCCGCTGCACGTCAGAACTCATGGAGGAGAGCAGGGGAAGGGTGTTGTACACTACCGCGCATTTTCCCTCAGGAACGTTGTATTGTCTGGCCAAGGCGGGAATCCCGGAATAGGTGGGATATGCGAACTTGGTCCGGGGCATGTCGGTAAATCGCGCGGAAAACGGGTACTCCGGATCTTTGGGGCGGTTGCAGGGGAGAGAGTGGGTAAAGGTCAGAAAGCGGATATGGGGCAGTTGTTTCTGGGCGGTTCGAATGGCAATATTGTGGATCAAGTGCCAGCCTTGATACAGAATATCATGCAGGATACACACATCCACATCTTTCAGATGCCGCACAAAATCCGATGCGATCAGATCAGCCTCCTGGAAAAAGGAGTCATGGACCTGTCCGGAAGGGCTGGAGTAATCATGCCAGATTATATTTTTCCCGTTACAGGTGTTGGTGATCTTGACCCATTCGATGCGCGGATCAGAAAAGACCCCTGTTCGCTCCTCATCAGGGCAGGTTTCACTCACCAGAACCTTAACTGAAATGTTGGCCCGCAGCAACATTCCAATTTGGTCCGCTACTACATTCACCAGGGAGTAGGTGGAGGACAGGCCGGAAAACATGGTTAAAATGGCAACCTTCATGTGGAGTAGGAGCACTTCCTTTCTTGCAGTTTTTGGCGCAGCAGAAATCTGCTGCGCCAAAATTTTGCCTTATTCTGATGCGTTGTCGCCAATACAGTCGTCAAACAAGTCCAGCTTCTGTTTCAAAATGCTCTCCAGACTGGCAATGGAGTTCACCATGGATTCTACAGATTGGTTGGTCTGCAGGATCGTTTCAGGAGAAACTTCGGGGAAAGAAAAGATCTTTTGCAGCTTTTCTCCCTCTGCATTCAGAATATGCGCCAGTGCTGTCTGCTGCAGTGCGATAGATTCAAACAGATCTGAAACGGCTTGACTTCGAAAATCGGGCGCCACCGTAGTTGTGGTGGTAGTAGACGTTGTAGATGTTGTCGTTGTTGTGCTGGTAGTGGTACTACTGGTGGAAGTGGTAGTACTGCTGGTCGTGCTGCTGGTGGTCAAAAGGCAGGCTGTTGGTTCCGGCAGCGTACCGGTAAACAGCTCATTGTGGCTTTCTGAATTGCCGGTAAAGGAGTCAAATATAATATTACCGTTTATCTGGCTGTACGTGGTGTTGGCGGCGGCATACGGGGCCAGAACAGAACCGTAGATGGCGGTGGTGCTGTTGGACCAGGTCAGCGCATCCGGGTAGTTCCACAGGATTTTTTTCGCATTCTCTCTGGTGGCTCCAGTTCCGTTCCGGAAGATCTGGTAGCTGCCGTATTGAATATTCGCACCGGTCACATTGATCAAAATAGTGGAATCAATGGGAGCGAGAATATTGATGCCGTTCAATTGACTGAGAGACAGACCTGTACCATAAATATTGGCGCTGTCAAAACGGAAAATATTCAGATCGGGATCCGTACCGGTCAAATTGAGTTGATTGAATAATACTTCACCGGTTCCGTTTTCCGCAAGTGCACTCCAAAATGCGGATGCGCATTTCAGGTACCGCTCTGCCTCCACAAAATCAATGGGAGAGCCTGTGATCAGGGCACCGTTTGGATTCCCCATTGTATAATTGAGCACTGTGCTGTCCGGACTGATGACGGTATTTCCGCTTGCGTTGGAGCCTGCGGTGACGTTGATGTCGCCGTTCACCACAAAGGATGCATCGGTATTGGCAGGCGGAAGGGGAGTGATCCCAGCGCCGACACCGTAATTGCTCAACACAGCGTTGCCGCCAATAGCGACCCGCCCTTCTGCATCCGTATTGCTCATATTCATATTGCCGAATACGAATACATTATACTGATTGGCAAGGCCAAAATTGACTGCCATGTTCAATCCTCCTCGTGCGAGAATGGATATTCTGCGCACAGTTTACTATATGCTGTAGCCAGCCGGAGGTTCCGAAAAAGACGGGACCTTCTTCGGAGATCCCGTCTGACGGTTCCTGAGCGTATTTGCTTACGGCTGCGGGGCGTCGTCGCACAGGCAGCTTCCAAAGGTGGAAAGCTTGGACTGCAGGATCATCTCCAGCCTGGACACAGCATTTACCATGGATTCCACTGACTTGTTGGTGGCCAGCAGTACTTCCGGGGTAACATCCGGCAGAGCTACCATCTTTTGGATCTTCTCACCTTCCGCATTAAGAATGCGAGACAGTGCAGTTTCCTGTAAGGCGACGGATTCGATGATATCCGTCACAGCCTGTACTCTTGTAGTGGTGCTGGGGGTAATAACTGGCATACCCATAATGGACCGCTCCTTATATTGCATTAAGCTTTCGCTCAGATATATCGTATGCGGCGGCTGTGTGTTGTGTGTGGATTTTCATAAAACTGAACGGTAAAACTTTTTCCACGCCTTAAAATTACGACACGCCCTTGATACTGTTACCTTTTGGGACAAGCGGGAAGGATTGTGTATTGTTTTCCGGCGTGGGGAAAGCTATCCTCCTCTTATAGCATGTATCATCACTGATTTGAGCATCCTGGTATCTCGGAAGGAGACCGCTTATGGAAAACAGCCTTTCTCGCATCCTGATTGAAACGACCGTGCGGCAGGCGTTGAAAGGATTACAGGAAGATCCCAAACGGAGCGTCCGCAATTTGGTCGATATGGCGCTGCAATTTTCTGAAGGCCGGTTTCAGAATCGTTTTTTTGGGACGGCACAGACCATGCTGAAAAATGAAGGCAGTGCTTACTATGCGCTGGTGCAGGACGCTGCCAGCCACATTGAGACGGAGCATCTGGTAACATTCGGTATGAACCTGGGATATAACAGCTGCACCTGGGGCGCCCAGCAGATCCGGCTCAATGAAAAGCGGCTGGGATTTAATATTCCATGGACAGTGCTGCTCCAAATAGACCAGAGCATGTATGGGGAGCATTATGCACAATATAAAGCTGCCATCAAAGATGGGGAGCGGCTGGGGATCTATTCCTGGATATTGGTTACCCATGAGGACCCGGCTCCTCTGCTGCCCTTGGTGCGAGAACATCCCGACAGCGCTTTTTTCCTGCTTTGTGAGCCGGAGAGTGTGACCGGGGAGTTCCTGGATGCTGCCTCACAGATCAGGCACCTCATGATGGCTGTCCATTACCGCAGCGGCGCTGAAAATGCCTGTGACATGCTCCGCCGAGCCGCGCTGCCGTACGCTGTATATTGTCCCTATTCACAAAGGAATGTGGAAAAGATCGTAAATGGGGAGCTATTTGAAAAGACACAGCAGCTACATCCCATCTTTACCGTGTTGGTACCGGAACCTGGCTGTCTGGACAGTATACGCCAGGTTGTTTACCAGGCTGTGATGAAGGTGCGCAATGGCCAGAATTATCAGACCATTCCATGGGAGCTCTATTACGATACACAGAATATGGATGAGGTCATTTCCGACGATGCCTGCTGCGCTTTTCTTGACAGCAAAGGAGACCTGTATACGCCAGACCATCAGCCAACGTCTGCTTATGGCAATTTGTTTGAAGATGGGCTGCCGTCCATCATTGAAAAAGCCTACCCGAAAGACATATCTGTGCCAGCGATCTGATATACAGCCGCAAGGGCGCGCCGCGATCTGCTGCGGCGCGCCCTTGCGGCAATATGATATATGGGATGGAAAACAAAAAGGAGGGAAGTAAAGACGCTCAGATGGGCTCACGGTTTGCCTGGGCCATTTCCCGGCAGATGGAAACGGCACCTTTTTCAATGAGATTTTTGATCTTCCCTACAAATTGCTCAGGGGACATACAATCCTTTGCCAGCAGCCACCGCTCTATGGCACAGATGGAGGCGTCGCTTAAAAAGCCGATCGTAAAGTCATCAACAGGGATATCCCCCGGTGTAGACGTGAGGCGATTGATCAAAAGGGGGCGGATATACTCCCGGAAGTGGTCGCTGAAAGAATTCTGACCTTTGATTTGAAGTGCTTTCCGATAAAAGTTGTGATTTTGATAGAAGTAATGGCATGCTTTTTCGATAAATGCCCAATGCTTATCATAACTGACTTCCAGACGTTCATCTTTGATCAGAGCAATGAATTCTGTATCAAAAATCCAGTTTACAAGATCATATTTGTCTTTGAAGTGATAGTAGAAGCTTTTTCGGTTCATGTTGCACCGCTCGCAGATCTGGGCAACGTTGATTTTCTCAAAGGGAAGCTCAGCCATCAGCTCTTGCAGGGCGGCGGCCAATGCGTGCTTGGTAATGTTGGAATCAGCCATATTCCGTCTCCTTTCGCCCTACAGACGCCCCGTGGACGCTGGCAGGGGCTACGTTTATCTGCCTGTGGCTGCTATGACAGGTAAAAAAACAAGACTCACCTGTCTAAGCAGATAAGTCTCGTCATTTAAGATAATACCAGGAAAGCTCCGATCTGTTGGTACCATCACACAGCTGTGCCGACTACTCCCTTATTGTTACATAAGTGTACCACATGGAATGTCTTTTCTCAACCGGATTCGTTTTGCTGCTTTGGGACAAACTGTTCGGTGTGTCCCAAAATGTAACAGTGAGACAGCAGATGGGAAAAAGTGTAACGGGGACCGGACTTTGCCCAGTGAAAATGTCCTCATGATATCATACAATACCTGTTGTACATACGTGATAAGGAGGACATAAACTTGACATACCATCAACTTCCCGCATCCGAAGCGGTACAAACACTGAACTCGGATTCTTCCCGGGGCCTGCGCTCAGAGCAGGTACAGGAGAGACTGGCATCCGTGGGAGAAAATAAATTAAAGGAAAAGAAGAAAAAGACAAATGTTCAGCGCTTTCTGGCGCAGTTCAAGGATGTTATGATCCTGATCCTGCTTGGTGCTGCGTTGATTTCTTTTATTATTGCCTGTGTGGAGGGAGAGCCCAAGGAATTTTTTGAGCCTCTTTTGATATTGCTGATCGTCGTTCTCAATGCCATTATGGGCGTCATGCAGGAGAGCAAAGCGGAAAAAGCATTGGAAGCGCTGAAAAATCTCTCAGCGCCTCATGCGAGAGTTATCCGCGACGGGAAGGAGTCTGTGATCGACGCATCACAGCTGGTGCCGGGCGATATTATCCGTCTGGAGGCCGGAGACTTTATACCGGCGGATGGAAGGCTGCTGAGAAGTGTCAGCCTGAAGTGTGAGGAGTCTGCCCTGACGGGTGAATCTGTCCCATCGGAAAAGGATGCAGAAGCTGCGGTGGAAGAAAAAGCTCCGCTGGGAGACAGAAGCAATATGGTGTTCTCTGGGTGCTCTGTCACTTACGGTACCGCTCTGGCGGTGGTGACCGCCACCGGAATGGATACAGAGATGGGTAAAATCGCCAACCTGTTAGACAATGAGAGTGACAGCCAGACGCCTCTGCAGCAGAAGCTGGCCCAGCTGGGCAAGTACCTGGGGATCCTGGCGCTGGCAGCCTGTGCCATTATTTTTGTAGTGGGCCTGGCCAACGGCATCCCTGCGCTGGAGATCTTCATGACCGCTGTGTCCCTGGCAGTGTCTGCCATTCCTGAGGGACTGCCCGCCATCGTTACCATCGTTCTCTCCATTGGTGTCCAACGGATGGTCAAAAAGAACGCTCTGATCCGCCGTCTCCCTGCGGTGGAAACCTTGGGAAGCGCCTCTGTTATTTGCTCGGACAAGACCGGCACATTGACACAAAATCGCATGACACTGGTAAAGGCCTATGTGGATGGCCAGAATGGTCTGGAGGATATCAGCACCCAGAATTCTGATCCCGTGCGGCGCCTGCTGCAGTATGCCAGCCTCTGCTGCGATGGTACCGTGACTTTCCAGGGGGATGAGGTGCAGCATATCGGCGACCCCACGGAGACGGCGATAGTCCTTGCTGCCCACAGAAACGGCATGCCCAAAGATGATCTGAACCGCCGTTATCCCCGCTTAGCGGAACTTCCCTTTGACTCCGACAGGAAGCTGATGACGACGATCAATCAGATCGATGGGAAATATGTGGTGATCGTCAAGGGGGCTTTTGACATGATGGTGCCCCGCTGCGTGGCGGGAGATCTGGAGAAAGCCCGGGACACCGTGGAACAGATGAGCTCCGACGCCCTGCGGGTGCTTGCCGTTGCCTGGAAAGAAATTGATGCAGTTCCCCAGCATCCCACTTCGGAGGAACTGGAGTGCGGCCTGACGCTGATGGGCCTGGTAGGTATGATCGATCCGCCTCGGCCAGAGGCAAAAAAGGCGGTAGATGTGTGCCGCCGGGCTGGAATCAAACCGGTGATGATCACTGGAGACCACGTGGTGACGGCTGCGGCCATCGCCAAGGATCTGGGCATCATGCAGCCGGGGGATAGGGCCATTACAGGCGCGGAGCTGGATGCTATGACAGACGCGGAGCTTGACAGCCAGGTCGAGCGGATCTCCGTCTATGCCCGGGTCTCCCCGGAAAATAAGATCCGTATTGTGAAGGCCTGGCAGCGCAAGGGCCAGGTAGTGTCCATGACCGGCGACGGCGTCAACGATGCGCCTGCCCTCAAGGCGGCGGATATTGGCTGTGCCATGGGTATCACCGGCACAGATGTAGCCAAGGGCGCGGCAGACATGACCTTGACGGATGATAATTTTTCCACCATTGTGGATGCTGTCCGGGAGGGCAGGGGCATCTACGCCAACATTCGGAAGGTGGTAGGGTTCCTGTTGGGTACCAATATCGGTGAAGTGATCACCGTATTTACGGCCATGCTGCTCTGGCACAAGACGCCTCTGCTCTCCATGCAGCTGCTGTGGATCAACCTGGTTACGGACAGTCTGCCTGCCATTTCCTTGGGCATGGAGGCAGTGGAAGCCGATGTCATGGAGAAAAAGCCGCGGTCCAGGGAGGAAGGAATTTTCGCCCATGGGTTGGGCCTCCGTGTGGTTCTCCAGGGAATCATGTTTGCGGTGCTGTCTCTGATTGCTTTTGTGGTAGGGGAAAAGGCTGTGGGAACCCTGGCTGGTGGCCAGACCATGGCTTTCCTGATGCTGTCGGTTTCTCAGGTGGTACAGGCCTACAACATGCGCTCAGAACATTCCCTGTTTCAGATCGGGCCTTTCTCCAACCATAAACTGAATTGGGCGGCGCTGGTATCCCTTCTTCTGGTGGCTCTGGTACTGTTTACACCGCTGCGTATTCCCTTTGGCCTTACCGTACTGCCGGGAAAAACCTATCTGATGGGATTCGGACTTACGTTGATCCCTGTGTTGGTGATGGAACTGTCCAAGGCGTTTGGCCTGATTAAGCACCAGGCGTAACATAAATAGAACGATTACCGTAGGGGGAGGGACCGCCGTCGATCCGGTGGTCCCTTTTCCGGGAGAAAACAGAAAAAGTAGGGAGCAAGGCATAAAAAGAGCTTTTGAACATTTTGCCATCCTCTTAAATGTTTCTAAGGGAGATGGGGAAGAATTTATATTGATTTTCTGAGCCTGGAGGACAGATAGAAACGTGGCTCGGATGCAAGCCGGAGGGAGAATTCTCTGTGAAAACAGAACGGAGAAGGATCAAGCGCACCGGGCAGGAAATTTTAGCTTCCTGCCCGGTGCGCTTTCTATCTTTTGGGCGTTCCTGTTCTATGGGGTATATGTGGAGCGGAGGATTGTGTTCCGTGCTTCTCGATCCTGGCAGGACAGAGAGAACTGCTCTGTCAGGAGAGATGTCTGTCGGACGGATCGGCATGCCGTGCGGGAAGGGTGACGGTAAATTCAGTCCCCTTGCCGACTTCGCTTTTTACATGGATCTCTCCGCCGCTTAACTGTACGATGCGATATACCAGAGGCAGGCCAAGTCCGTTCCCCGCGGAGGAGTGGGCGGTATCCACCTGGTAAAACTTATCAAAGATGTGACCGATTTCGGTTGGACTGATGCCAATTCCCTCATCCCGGATGGTTATGGCTATGGTATCTGGCTGCCGGGTGGAAGAAATAAAAATGCGCCCGCCCTCGTGACTGAATTTGATGGCGTTGCTGATAAGGTTCATCCAGACGTGCTCCATCATTTCCACGTTGTTGAGATAGGGCAGTTGGGGAAGATCCATTTCAAAGGTGAGATTTTTTGCGCTCCATAGGGCCTCCATCCGCAGTACACAGCCGCGGATCTGCTCATCCAGATCATATTCTGCCTGCTCTGTCACCAGCTTTTGGTTTTCATACCGGGCGATCAAAAGAACACTGCTGGCCAGATCGGACAGCCGTTCCGATTCTTCCGCAATGTATTCCAGGTACCTTTTTTGCTTTTCCGGAGATAGATTTTCATTTCTGAGGCGTTTGGCAAAGCCGCGGATGGATACGATCGGCGTTTTGAACTCATGGGAAAAGGTGTTGATAAAGTCGTTGCGCATCATCTCAGTGCTGCCCAATTCGGCGGTCATCTGATTAAAGCTGTGAAGAAGTTCGTAGATATCGCCTTCACCAGATTCTTCGACCCGCACAGAGTAATCTCCTTTGGAGATGGACTTGGTAGCCTTCATCATATCCTGCAGCGGCTTTGCAGAGCGCTTGCTGATGACAGAGGAAATCGGGATCGCTACCAGGGTGGAGATCAGCATCGGCAGCAGGGGGGAGTCCTGCAGTTTATTGATAGCTGCCGCCGTTGATGGTGAAGCTGCCTTCCGCCTTGATACCTTTCTGGCTGGTCGTATCTTCTTCTGCGGCGGAGATCTCGGTGGGCACACCGCCCATCTGTCCGAAGGAGCTATCGCTGGACATAGTAACACTGGCGCTGCCCTCTCCGGTAGGCAGATCAAAGGTACCGCTATCGATCAGCAGCGCTCCGCTGGCGCTGACAGCGTCACCCTGAGCGGCGATCGTAAAGGTTCCGTCTGCTATATAGAGAAAGCCCATAGAAGTATCATCGCTGTTTTCTGCGTGGATGCCGTCTTTGCCTGAGGTGATATGGAAACTGCCTCCGGCAATAGCGATGCTGTCCTTACCGGACAGGCCATGGCTGGCAGCGGTAATGGTATAGCTGCCCTGGGTAACGACCAGTTCGTCCTTGGATACCACACCGTGACCGGCCTGGGCCTGGATGGTGAGGCTTCCTGTGCCGTTGAGGGTGAGGTCGGTTTTGGAAAAGATCACAGCGTCGATGTTATTTTCGTCGATGGCTATATACTCGCCGCCATTGGACAGATGGTTCTCAGTCCCGTCCGCCAGGGTAATAAATACCTTATCTGCCGCTAGGGCGTAAATGGCAGCGGAGGTGGCACTGGTGATGTCTGCGCCGCAGAGGACAATCTGTACTTTGTCCGTATCACCGGCGTCCACGACGATCTGGCCGTCAGTAAGCGTACCGGAGAGAAGGTAGACGCCTTCGTCCGTGATGGTGATCTGTGAGCCGCTGATGGAGACAGAGCTGCTGTCACAGACAGCGGAGTCGCTGCTGAGCTGTATGGAGATGGCGGTGCTTTCCTCATAGGTGCCTTCCAGGTCCCGGTCACTGAAAAGACTGGTGGGATCAATGGCGGCAGAGGTAGTGGCTGCGGTTTCCTGTGTCGTGTAATCGGTTCCTGTGGCCTGTGAAGTGTCCTCTTCGGCGGTTTGGGTACCGCAGCTGCTGAGAGTCAGCAGGACACACAGCAGGTACAGAAAAATGGCGTGTGGTACGCGCATCATGGTATGATTCCTCCTTTACAGGGCGGTAGCCCCAGTGTCAGGATGACCCAGGGCGATCTCCAGGTTTCCGTTACGCAGGCGGAGCTGATCGATAAAAGGTTTTTCCTGAGTGGGGACCTTCAGTGTCAGGTCATATGTCAGTTTGAAAAGGCTGCCCATATTAGTGGTTTTTACCTGTGTGAGCGTATACTGGCGGGCATATTGGGTCAGCACCGGGTCAAATACTCCTGTATAGTCCAGATTTTCAGGGATGGTGATGTGCAGTGTGCGCTGGGGTGTGTTGCCGGTTTGCTGGCTCAGAGCGGTAAATAGCATCATGGCGGCACCAAGAATCAAGGTGAACAGTGCGCCGTAGCCCAGATAGCCCATGCCGGTGATCAGTCCGGTTCCCATGGCGATAAAAAGAGCGCCGATTTCCCGGGCGGAGCCGGGGGCAGAACGGAAACGTACCAGGTTGAAGGCCCCCGCTACCGCTACACCGGTGCCCACATTGCCGTTGACCATCAGAATGACCACGCACACCACAGCAGGCAGGATCGCCAGGGCTACCAACAGGCTCCTGCTGAAGTGGGAATGCCACAGGGTCATGGCGCACAGGATCAGGCCCAGCACCAGGGATACGCCCACACACAATAGAAAATCACTGGGGGAAATGGTAGCCAATGAGGTTTCAAATACCCCGCTGAAAATTGTATCAAGCATATTTCTGTTCCCCTTTCGTATGGGTAAGATAGATATCCTGGTAGGCTGTACCATATTTTGAGAAAGAAGTCTGAAAGATCCCACATTCAGACAAGGTACGTACCATCCACAGGGGGATAGAGCCAATGGCTTTCAGCTCCATAAGGATCTGGCCCGGCGGGAGAAGGGAGATGCCCCAGGGATCGGAGGATAGGGTAAGCTCTTGCCGGCGGTACTGGATATCCCGGTCAAACGTCACACGGAAGGAACTGTCCTCCCTGCCGTGGAAAGCATCCCGCTCGTAGGAGAGAAATACCGCCGGGGCAAGTCCTTGGTAAAAGGCGGTGGTATAGGATAACTCTTTGCCGATCTGGCTCTCCGGCCAAGGCGCCTGCCCGGCTACGCAGGCCAGGGCCTGGTCCTGGGGCAGGGAGATACGGCGTTTATATACGACGGAGCGGTATTTCTTTTTCAGCTCCACAAATACCGGGGCGGATGCCTCTGCCCGACCATAGCTGCGGATCCGCACTTTCTCCTTGTAGACCGGCTTTTCCAGGCTCCGGCGGATCAGACGGAAATCGGGGGTGTCCAGATAGAGATTGCGGATGGAGCTGTGGCTGTAGTCGTCGGGCTCCATATGGTCCTCCATAGCCTGAAGGATAGCTTGCTGCTGGCGGCAGGTCATCAAATATTTGAACTCATAGCGCTGAAAGATCATTTGGTTTTTCACGGTGGTTGGCCTCCTTGCTGCCGGATGGTAATGCCAGTGTAAAAACCAAACCATAACTGAAGTTAAAAATGAGAAACTTTTTCGGCTGACATTTTATGCTGCGGGTGCTATTCTTTTAATTAGAGTTAAGGCGGCGGCGCTATGCTGATTTCACTACTGAACAGAGAAGGTGATACGATGCGAATTTTGCTGGCGGAGGACGAGCGCTCCTTGTCTCGGGCTGTGGTGGCTCTGCTGGAAAAGAGCAATTACTCTGCCGACGCGGTGTATGATGGGGAAGAAGCTCTGGCCTACCTGGAGGCGGGAAATTATGACGGGGTGATTTTGGATATTATGATGCCCAAAATGGACGGCCTGGAGGTGCTGCGGCGGCTGCGGGAGCAGGGAAACCCCGTCCCGGTTCTGCTGCTCACTGCCAAGTCGGAGGTGGAGGATAAGGTGACTGGCCTGGACACCGGGGCCAACGACTATCTGACCAAGCCCTTTTCCACAGCAGAGCTCATGGCCCGTATCCGGGCAATGACCCGCAGCCAGACTGGCGGGCAGGTCACCAGCCGCCTTACCTTCGGCAACATCACGCTGGATCAGACCACCTTTGAGTTGTCCTCATCTGCCAGCAGTTTCCGCCTGGCCAACAGAGAGTATCAGATGATGGAGCTGCTGCTGCGCAATCCCCGGCAGCTGATCCCGACAGAGCGGTTTCTGGAGCGAATCGGGGGCTATGACAGCGATGTGGAGCTGAATGTGGTGTGGGTGTATATCTCCTACCTGCGGAAAAAGCTCTCCGCGCTTCAGGCCAATATTCAGATCAAGGCCACCCGCAATGTGGGTTACTCCTTGGAGGAGCGGACATGATCAAACGCCTTCGCCGCAAGCTGATCGCTGCCTGTATGCTCTCCCTGGCCATTGTGCTGCTGGTTATCCTGGGGGGCGTGAATCTGATGAGCTACCAGAAGGTGGTCTCGGATGCTGACACCGTCCTGGCTCTTCTGGCGGCCAACGACGGGACTTTCCCCAAACCGCAGGGCGGCCTTCAGCAGGAGCCGCCCGGGGACCCGGGGATAAAGCGCGACCCCTTTGGACAACGGGGCATGTCCCCGGAGACACCCTATGAATCCCGCTTCTTTTCTGTCCTTCTCAGCGAGGATGGTCAAGTGCTGGAGATTGATACCGGCCAGATCGCGGCGGTGGATGCGGAGGATGCTGCCGCGTATGCCCAAAGTGTGGTGGCTTCCGGCAGAAGCTCTGGATTCTGGGGTAATTACCGCTATTTAATCAGCCGGGAGGATGGGGACAGTCAGGTCATTTTTTTGGACTGCGGCCGCAGTCTCTCCTCCTTCCGCGCCACTTTGTTTGCCAGTGTAGCGCTGTCTTTGGTGGGGTTGGGAGCGGTGCTGGTTCTGCTGCTTATTCTATCCAGCCGCATTGTGCGTCCCATGGCAGAGAGCTATGAAAAGCAAAAGCAGTTCATTACCGATGCCGGTCATGAATTGAAAACGCCCATGACCATCATCAGTGCCGATGCGGATCTGGCAGAGATGGAGTGCGGAGAAAACCAATGGCTTGCCGACATACGCCGCCAGGCGCAGCGCCTGATAGGCCTGACCAATGACCTGATCTATCTCTCCCGCATGGAGGAGGAGCAGCCCAGACTGCAGCTCATTGAGTTTCCTCTCTCCGATGTGGTGGAGGAAATGGCCCAGTCCTTTGCAGCCCCGGCTCAAAGTCAGGGCAAAGAGTTGTCGGTGACAATCCAACCCATGCTGTCCTGTACCGGAGATGAAAAGGCTATCCGGCAATTGGTCTCCATCCTGCTGGATAACGCCTTAAAATACTCTCCTGCCGGGGGACGGCTGGCGGTAAAGCTGGAAAAGCAGGGGAGAAGTATCGCCCTGACCGTATCCAATACGGCTGCGCAGCTGCTGGACCGGGATAAGCTGCCCCATCTGTTTGACCGGTTCTACCGTACGGATCAGTCCCGAAACAGCCAGACCGGCGGCTACGGATTGGGATTGTCCATCGCAAGAAGTATTGTGCTGGCACATAAGGGAAAGATCCGGGCGGAAAGTGCGGATGGAAACAGCCTGGTAATCACGGTTAATCTTCCTGTTTGATTTTTGCTGCAAAGCATGGAAGGTAATATTAAAAGCCATGTACCACAAGAATCTCTTGTGGTACATGGCTTTATGTGCTTTATGGTGTTTTGCTATGCATTGGTAAGCTTTTGAGCCATCAGGGCGTTGGCAATGATGGATCTGAGCTGGAGCCGGGAGGAAAGTCCCCCGGTAAGGCGATCAAAAGCGGCGTTGGCCGCTGGATGGTAGTACCGTCCCTCTGCCTCGGCCTGCTTTCCGGCGGCGATGCCCTGGGCCAGCAGAGACAGATCCTGCACCCGTTCCTTCTCTGGAATGGGATTGAGGAGCAGCAGCTGACGGCAATCTGCCGGAAGTGTCTCCTTGTCGAGTCTCCCGGACAGGGGTACGTCGGCACTGGGGAAAATGTAGCCGGTACACCGGTCAGTGCCGATACCCAGCACCCGCACCCCGGCTCCGGTGAGCCAGGAGATGGTGGCCGGGATGTCCAGCATATCCTTGGGGGAGGTGGAGATCAGCGCCACAGGGATGTCCCGCAGAGCAGGCAGATCCGGGCACAGCTCCTCCCCTTTGATATCGCCGATGCCGCCCATGCCGCAGGTCACTGCCAGAGGCAGCCCCATCTGCTGACAGACAGCCATGGTACCGGAGGCGGTGAGGGCCCCGGATACACCCTTTTCCAGGGCACCAGGCAAGTCCTCCCAGCTGATCCGGCACAGTTCCGCTGCCCGCTGACGGAAGGGGAGGAACTGCTCCATAGAGCCAATAACGACCTGGCCCTGATCCACCCAGGTGATGCAGTCGATCTCCGTCGGCCAGAGGGAGCGGAGCTCCTCCTGGGAGACGGAAATTAGACCATGGGTCAAAAGGGCAGATTCAACCAGAAACTTTCTCACTGCCAGCCTTCCAGGTCGTTAACGTTGTCCACGGTGACAAGGGTCAGGGGCAGGTAGATGCTGCTGTCAAAGGTCTCACCCTCGTTGAGCATGACAGCCATCTGCAGGGCGGCCTTGGTGTAGCGCTGGCTGGAGTAGGACATGGAGCCGGTCATGGTGCCCTCCATAATGGCGGCACGGGCGTCGTCGGTGAAGTCCACGCCGTAGACCAGAACGTCTTCCTTACCCTCGGCGGCCAGGGCCTCCACAGCGGCCAGAGCCATGGTGTCGTTGCAGCAGAAGATACCCTTCAGGTCGGGATACTCAGTGATCAGAGCCTTGGTGGCATCATAGGCCAGGGTAGCGTCCCAGTCGCAGTTCTGCACAGCCACCAGCTCGATGCCCTCGGTAGCCTCAAAGACTTCCTTGGCGCCGGAGGTACGGCCCTCGCTCTGGCCCGCGCCGGCAAGACCGGCAATGATGGCCACCTGACCGCCGTCAGGCAGACGGGAGATCATGTCGTTGGCTACGGTCTCACCCTGCTCGGTGAAGGCTACGGTGATGGTGGCGTCCAGATGGCCGCCAGCCTCAGCCAGAGCTTCGGTGTCCACGCCGGGGCCCAGGTTGATGACCTTCACGCCGTTTTCATTGCACTTGACAATGCCGGGGATCAGGTTGGTGCCGTCGATGGGGGAGACAATGATCACGTCATAGTCCATGTCGGCCATGGTCATGAGGACGTCCAGCTGGGAGGCGGTGTCGCCCTCGGTGGTGCCGGTCTGGACGTCGATGGGAATGCCCAGCTCCTCGCCGGCGGCCTCATAGAAGTCCTTCATGTTGACCCAGAACTGGTTGGTCAGGGAGATGACCACGGCGCCAACCTTGATGTCGCCAAAGCTCTCGGGCATGGGACCGATCTGCTCCTCCATAGCGGCGTCAAACTCAGCGTAGAGCTGCTGAACAGTGGCAGATAGCTCGCTGCCGGTATCCTGGGTATCATCAGCGGTGTCGTTGGTGGTGTTGTCGGCGGTATCATTGCCGGCGGTGTTCTCGGTGCCGTTGTTGGCAGCGCCATTGTTGGTACTGTTGTTGCTGCCGCAGGCCGCGATGCTCAGCATCATAGCCAGGGCAAGCAGCAGAGAGATCCATTTTTTCATCGTTTCATCCTCCAATTGCTTGTATTTGGTGTGTAGGTATATGTATAAAGGAAATGTCCTTTATGCCGGAAGTAGATCAGCTGATGCGGCTCCTGCGCTCCCGCAGCTCCGCCACCACCACGGCGCACAGCAGAATGGCACCGGTGATGAACTGCTGGTAGTAGGAGGAGACGCTCATGATGGTCAGACCGTTGCGGATCAGGCCCAGGAGAAACACGGCGATCACCGTGCCCAGAAGGCTGCCGCTGCCGCCGTGGAGAGCGGTGCCCCCCATAATGACGGCACAGATCGCGTCCATCTCCATGTTCAGCCCGGCGTTGGCCTCAGCGGAGTTGAGCCGGGCGGTGATGATGATGCCCGCCAGGGCGGAGAGAAGGCCCATGAGGGCAAAGGCGGACACTCGGTAGCGCCCTGTGGCCACGCCGCTGCGCTTGAGTGCCTCAGGATTGCCGCCCAGGGCGGTGACATAGTGTCCCCAGCGCATGCGGTAGAACAGGGGGATCAGAAGCAGGATCACCACAAAGGCCATGGTGACACCGGATTCCATGCCAAAGATATCTCCGCAGCCGAAATCCCGGAAATCCTGGGGCAGCTTGGTGATGGGGATGCCCTGGGTGACAATAAGGGACAGGCCACGGTACATAAATGAGGTGGCCAGGGTGATGATGAAGGCATTGATGCGGGTGATGTGGACCAGGGCGCCGTTGATGGCTCCCATGGCGGTCCCAGCGGCCAGAGCCAACAGGATCCCGGCCCAAGAGGGAGCGCCTGCCTGCAGCACTGACGCCATGCAGATGGCGCTGAAGGAGAGGATGGAGCCAATGGAGAGATCGATGGCCCCCGAGGAGATCACGCACATCATTCCACAGGCCAGAATCAGCCGGTAGGAGTTGGCCTCCAGAATGTTGACTACATTTTTCAGGGAGAAAAAGGACTGGGTCTCGATGGACAGAATGACCATCATGACCAGACACACAGCAATCAGCAGCAGGGGGGCAGACTGTCTGGCGCACCATTTTTTCCAACTTTTCATGGGGATTCCGCCTCACTTTCCCGCTGCAGGATCAAGTCCTGGAGGGCGTCGACCGAGGTGTCCCGGGTAGCAACTCCCGCAATGATGGTGCCGGAGCGCATGACGTAGATATAGTCCGCCATAGCAAAGACCTGGTGGAGGTTGTGGCTGATGATCAGCTGGGTCATACCACGGGAACGGAGGCCGGAGAGCATATTCATGGTGCTGTGGCTCTCCTGGATGCCCATAGCTGCGGTAGGCTCGTCCAGCAGCAGTACGTCGGGCTGCTGAAGCAACAGACGGCACAAAGCGACCCGGCGACGTTCTCCTCCCGACAGATTCTTGATCGGCATGTCGGCATCCGGACAGCGCAGGGCATCCATGGCCCGCTCGAGTGTCGCGTCAAGTTCCCAGCCGTTTTTGTGGTCGATCTGTTCGGTCAGCTCTCCCTGCCGTTCGATCAGACGGTTCATTTCGTCGTCATCCATCGGCTCCATGAACCGGGCATTGACCTCTTCATACTCTTTCAACAGGGCCACGACATCTGCACACCCCTCTTCGACCACCTCGCGGACGGTCTTCGTGTCATCGAGCTGAGGCTCCTGTTCGAGGTAACCTACTGTATAACCGGGCGAAAAAACCACCTCCCCCTGAAAATTCGGATCCAATCCGGCAATGATTTTCATCAGGGTCGATTTCCCCGATCCGTTCAATCCGATGATGCCGATCTTGGCTCCGTAGAAGAACGAGAGGTAGATGTTATTTAAAACTTTTTTCTGGTTGGTGAAGGTTTTGCTGACCCCCACCATCGAGAATATGATCTTTTCGTCTGCCATAAAAAATAATAGTAGTGTGTATTCGAAAATCTTTGTCCGGATCACTCCGTAGACGCAAAGATACGAAAAAAGTTCCCGCTTTACGGGAACTTTTGTGCTGATTTACTGAAAATGACCTCGGATGGACTATTTCAGCAGCGATGCCGGATCGAGATTCTCCGATTCGATATCTTTAAAGTATTTGTAGGTTCCTACTTTCAGTTCATCGGTGGCATCTTCGTCGCAGACGATGATCCCTTTCGGGTGGATCTGCAGGGCACTGATTGTCCACTGATGGTTGTAGGCGCCTTCGACACCGGCAGCCAGTGCGCGGGCCTTGTTGTGTCCCATCGTGAGGATCATCACTTCGCGGGCGGCCATAACCGTACCGACACCCACTGTCAAGGCCGTTTTCGGAACCAGATTTACATCGCCCCCGAAGAAGCGGGAGTTGGCGATGATCGTATCTTTCGTCAGGGATTTAACCCGGGTCTTCGAGTTGAGGGACGAGAAGGGCTCGTTGAACGCCAAGTGTCCGTCGGGGCCGATTCCTCCCATGAACAGGTCGATGCCTCCGACCGCTGCGATCTTAGCTTCGTAATCTGCACACTCCTTGCACAGATCCGGAGCATTTCCGTTCAGAATATGGACATTTTCGGGTTTGATGTCGATGTGGCTGAACAGGTTGTTCCACATGAACGAATGATAGCTTTCCGGGTGATCTTTCGGGATGCCGACATACTCGTCCATGTTGAACGTGACGACATTGGCGAACGATACTTTTCCGGCTTTGTTATATTCGATCAGTGCCTTGTAGGTACCCAGCGGAGTGGAACCCGTCGGCAGTCCCAATACGAACGGGCGAGTCTCGCGGCTGTTGTGTTCGTTGATCCGTTTTACGATGTAGGCGGCGGCCCATGCGGAGACCTGTTCGCCGTTCGGTTCGATAATGACTCTCATGTTTATCGTTTTTAATGTTTACAATTCAGATCTAATTGAATAACCGCAGGCGAACGAATACCTCGATGGCCTGATATTCTGCCATACCGAGTTTGTCGTAGAGGCGTGCCGTGTTTTGGGTACGTTCCTCGGCCCGTTGCCAGAATTCGCGCTTATCCTCACCCGGGAAGGGCATGACGTCTTTCTGAGAGAGGTGGCGGTAGATGGCGTGGCGTTTCTGTATGACTTCGTCCGGGCTCAACGGTACGGCCATGTCCACCA
>ERZ779866.733-NODE-733-length-36064-cov-3.410814_pt1 | contig 36064 bp, 32 predicted proteins | sample MGYA00511248_ERZ779866 | MGnify/ENA primary metagenome ERZ779866 (study PRJEB29588, sample SAMEA2155758) | human gut metagenome | biome: human gut; feature: human-associated habitat; material: faeces | place: Denmark | collected 2008/2010 ... | reverse complement strand
GTCAGGGCACCCGTCACGTGGGGGGCGGCCATAGAGGTACCGGAAGAATTACCCCAAAGCGGTTCACCCGTTGCGGTGTCGACCTTCGAGCTATAAATGTTGGAGCCAGGAGCTGCAACCGTCCAATACTTAGCCAAGCCAGCTTCATTGAACGTGTCATAAAGCGTGTAACCACCGTTGCCATCCTGTTTCATACCGGCAACTGCGACCCAGTTCTTTTCAGCTTCAGGATTGAAATACGGGTAAAGCGGACGATAGAACGGATTGGCAAAGTCACGGTTACCTGTTGTGAAGACTTGAACAACATTTGTACCCTTCACGGCTTCCCAAGCTGCATCAACAAATGAATAACTCCAATCAGCTACATCTGCTCCTGGATTTTCTTTGTTGATATAGCGATTGTTGAAGAGGAAATATTCATATTCAACATCAGCAACCGTATTGGTTGGGAAATGAACATCTGTATTTCCACCATCAGCACCCGGCTTATTGACGTTGTCTTCATCCAAATCAACAATACGGGTGTTCGTTCCAAAAGAGTTATTGATCACACCACCACGTCCGGCACTGCGATCGATAACATTCCCAGATGCATCACGTTCACCGCCATTGCCGACGATCAAGTTATCAGCCAATGCCGTCCAGGCATTTTTGAAGAAATCATGATCTTGGAATGGACCATAGTTGGTGTTATCGGTACCACCAGTGTTACCAACCCAAACTGTTGAATCAAAGGCAACACCGTGGAATTCGCTACCATCACGATTGCCGCCAACCGTACCAGTCACGTGCGTGCCGTGAGAGTCATTTGTACCAAGAATCCAGTTGCCGTCAATTTTGCCACTTTCGGTAGCCGGATGTTCGGGATCATAATGACCTGGGTTCTTGCTGTCTTGAGGATAACGATCACCCGTGGAACCATAGTGAGAGTCTGCTTCAGATGCATGGAAGCGATCACCAGCCAAATCAGGATGAGCTTGCAACAAAGCGCCGGAGTCCATCACGCCAACCGTAACACCTTGGCCAGTGAAGCCCAAAGCGTAGGCTTTAGAGGCATTCATGGCAGCCAAGCCCCAATCCGCTTGGTATTCATCCGTTTCCCAAGAAGCCACTGCAGCGTCCACGTTGAAGGACGCAGTTGCCTTCAAACCCTGTTCAACATAGGCAGCCTGAGCAGCGCCCATTGTCAAAACAGCCGTTGCAGCAACAGCTAAAGCAACGGCGGATTTGGAGGGTTTCCCATGAGACTTTTGAGCTTCATTGGCAACGATGTAGCAGCGGCGCGCATCGTTCCAAATGGTTTTGAATGTTTTATTCATTGGAATATTTCCTCTTTCGAAATAAAGAAATGATCTGAACTTTGTCTTTTTTGTTCTGCAGATCGGGTGAAAGAATAACCTCCCAACCCCTTTTCCCTTCTTGATTTTCATCAAACAGATTCTGAATCTAAGTGAAAATCCCTAATCAATTTAATTTATCAAGTTTACTTTAACTTTATTTAATTTATTTCATTGATTTAAAAGGATATTTTTTAAAATTTCTAAAAACTTGACAAAAATAAAACTCTGAATGATCAAATAGATAGTTAGACATACCTAATTAGAGTTACCTATATCAAAAAGATTGTGTATTACATTTTATCAAGTGAAAAACTCTCCTATTTTTTATTATGAAAGAGAATTTTGTTAAGAAGCACCTGAATTCAAACAAACTCAAAACTATTTTTACCTGTCAGGAAGAGGTAAAGGCGTGACGAAACCGCTTTGGCTGTTTTCCACTAAAAGACTTTCCGATTGATTTTCATCAAGCTGACACGATTTTCACCTTTTTTATCGATCAGAAAGCCATTCCACCTTAAAAGCACCAGAATCAGCGTCACATGGAGTGCTGAACATAAAGTTCCTTGATTTTGGATCTCTGACGGAGAAAACACCTTCCGACACTTTGTCCAACCCTCGTTTTCACGGGCTATTCAAACCCAAAAACAATCGGCAGCATTGCGCCCTGCTTTTCGCGAAAGCGCCTTTTTCACCAATTGATAACACGTTCATTTCAGGTGGTTTCGCTTTTTTTAACTTAATTAAAGGACTTGCCATGAAAAAATCGCTTCTCCTCGTCTCGCTTTTAACCGCAAGCTCAATGGCGTTTGCAGGCACCACCGGAGAGGAATTTCAAACACTTTACGAACTTGTCAACGACTGGGCCACAGGTTACTTAGGTCGCGCCATTGCGCTGATTTTCCTGTTGGTGGGATTGGGCGTCGGCGTACTTCGCGGCTCATTGATCGGCGCAGTCGGATGCTTGGGAGCCGCAATGTGCTTATTGATAGCGCCCACCGTCATTGAAGGCATTTTAACGGCTGTCATCTAACGATTTTGAGCACGCATGATGGCAAATGACCGCCCCGCAGGCTTTGTGCCCATCCCCCTGGAACTAGACACCCAAGCGAAGTTTTTCATTTGGGACATGGATGTCGTCGCGATTTTCCTGACGGTTTTATCACTGGGGCTTTTCGTCGGAAGTTTCTGGCTGGGAACGGCGGCCGGGTTGCTTTTAGCCAGGCTTTGGGCCCGAATGGCCCAAGGCCAGGCCAAGGGCTTTGGGATTCATACCCTTTACTGGCATCTGCCGGGCAATGTCTTTAAGCGGCTGCCCGCCTCGTGGCATCGCGACTTTTTGGGCTAAGGCGTCGCTGCTACCCATTTTCCAATCCATTTTCTCAAACGATTTTTAAGGACGGTTTCATGAGTCAAGTCACCCTTTTGTCCGCTGACTTCGCCACTCGGTTAGGAATGAAGCGTCTCGTGCTTTCGGTGCTTGCCGCAAGCCTCGGAGTCAATGTACTTCTTGCCGCGACCGTGCTCATCAAAGACGAACAGGTGACGACGATTCTCGTTCCAATGGGATTAAGCGAGGTTGGCGCGCCGCTAAAAATTTCCGACGCATCAATTTCCAAACACTATCTCACGCTTGTCGCCCGGGATCTTTTGACACTCGCGATGAATCAAACGCCTGAAAACACCGACTTCAACCGTAAGAAACTATTAGACTACGCGCTACCTTCTGCCTTTTCCAAACTGGATGAAGCGCTCAAAATTCGAAGCGATCGCTTAAAGCGGCTTCGAGCCAGCACCTTCTTTGCCATTGACTCAATGAGCGTGGATGAAAAATCCCTGGTTCTCACCGTTGACGGCTATCTCCTTCACTACATCGGCAAGAAAGAAACCGCGCGGCAAAAAACGCGCGTCACACTGGCGCTTGAACCCATAGCCGGCCGCCTTTTTCTCAAAGCCTTAACGGTTGAGTCAATCAATCGACAAGATTAGCCGCGGACTTTTTTTCTGAATATTCCCTATTTTCAACTGTTTTCGCTTGAGCCATGCCTATTGCCTCTCGACCCCACTCAGATCCCTTGAAAATGTTTACCGTCAAGGGTTTGACCAGCCTGATCGCATCGCTTTTATTGCCATTTGCCGCCTTGGCCGGAGCTTCGCCCGAACGATTCTCAGAAGAGGCTGCCAACCCCACTGCGCCGGGCATCGCCGCTTTGCAAACGGCGATCACTGAGAACACCGTCGCTCAAAGCGCCCGAGCGTTTTCAGTAAGCCGCAACGGTCCTAATCGCATCGCTGTGAAAGGACAAAAAATCATCAACGCCATTTACGACCCCACGCAATTTGAGGTGCAAACGGACTCGCAAATCGGTCAAATCTTTTTGTTTCCGAAAACAGATCTTGAGGGGGCATTGTTTGTCACGACCGATCAAAATGAAACCCATGCGCTCACTCTTATGCCCGACGAGGTGCCAAGCCAAGAAATTGTGCTGGCGCCGCTAAAGAAAATCAGCAATAAGGTAGAACCGGGATTTTCTTATCGCAAGCCCGTTTCAACGCTTTCCATTGAGAAAGCCACAAGTTTTGATTTCGCCATCAAACATCTCATGATCACCATGGCTCGCGATGAGCTCCCTGAAGGCTTCACGCTCACCTACGCGTGCGGCACGGGGTGCTTGAAGGAGTATTTGGGCGAGCACTTCGCTGGACGCGTGCTTTTGCACACCAATACCTCAAACACTCCCGTGACGCTAACTGAAAAACTTTTCTATGAAAAGGGCGTCGTCGCTGTCGCCATTGAGAAAACGGCGCTTTCTCCAGGCGAGTCCTCCCGCGTTTACATCGCTTACAAGCGAGAAAACGCTTTACCCCTCTAACTCGAATAGGAGAAAAAGACGATGGCTGTGAAACTATCGACTCGAGCCAGACAATGGGTGCTATTGGGCGTTGGGTTCTCGGGACTAGTGGGCCTCGCGTTGATCGTCGCCTGGGCGGGTGCCGATCCCAAGCCCAAGGCGAAAGAAACGCCTAAAACCGAAATTCGCTTTAATGATGAGGCGCTTACAGAGGAACACTTCACCACGACCTACGGCAGCCAAATCCAAACCCTTCAACACGATTTGGAAAAGCTTCAAACCGAACTCCGTCTTGAAGCCAAAAAGCGTGAGGCTGAGGAAAAAATGAAAGAGCGGGCTCGATCGGCCAACGCTGCGATGGCCTACGACGAAACGTTTTCGGGCGACCCGTTAATCACCCAAGCCGCGCCGGGCACGACTCGTTCGATACCGGTTAAAGACACGACACCCGTCTCGCGCCTGACGATTAAAAAAGTCAGCGAGATCAAACCGCAACCCAAAGAGGAAAAATCCGCTTTCAAAAACGCCATTTCTCCCAACCGTACACGAGAAACGAAAGCCGATGATTTGCTTTTAACCGGCACATTCGCCAAAGCGACGCTTCTCAATGGCGTCGAAGCGCCCACCGGAGGTCAAGCCAATGGCAACCCCATGCCGCTATTGATGCAACTCACTGATTCCGCGGTGCTTCCCAATCGCTACCGCAGCGACCTAAAGCGATGCTTTGTGACAGCGACCGCCACAGGCGACTTAAGCAGCGAACGGGTGCTTGTGCGGCTTGACCGCCTATCCTGCGTCACCGATGACGCAGACACCATTGACGTGAAACTCACGGGCTACGTCACCGGCGAAGACGGAAAAACGGGACTCAAAGCCCGAGTGGTCACCCGCTCGGGGCAAGCGATCGCCAACGCCCTCCTGGTCGGCACGCTTTCTGGGCTCGGTGAAGCCGTGAGCATTGCCGCGCAAGATTCCAGCACCAATTTCGCAGGCACGGTGACGCACTCGGTGAATAACCCCTGGCGAGCCGGAATCGGCTCCGGGATGCAAGACGCGCTTGATCGCATCGCCGATTACTACTTGAAGCTTGCCGACAAGATTTTCCCGGTGCTTGAAGTGGACGCCGGCCGCACGGTTGACATTGTCATCACACAAAGCGCTTCCATCGCAACAAACGCCACTCATTAATAAACATCATGACTCTTCGCCTTTTACCGACGGCGCTCGCCGTCATCGGACTCTCGTTTTCTGTCGGCGTCTCAGCTGCGCTGCCTAACGCAGACGCCATGCGCGTGAGCACTCAAACAGAAAGCCAAAACCTCATGTTTTCATCCGAAGAGGAGAGCCACCGGCTTACTCGCCTCCTCGCCGCCCTTTACCCGGATAGCCAGGTGCGAGGGGTGAGAAGCACCCCCATCGCCAACTTCTTTGAAGTGACTCTTGCGACAAGTGTCGCCTACGTCTTTGTCGATCCACAGGCTTTGAAAAAAGCGTTGGCGAAGACAACGCTAACCGACGATGAAAAACATTCGCTTAAAAACACCCTTTTTCGCTATTGGTACTTTGGCGGCGTCTTTTTTGACATGAAAACACAAAAAGATCTCACACTTGAAGCTAAAAATCGCGCCCAACGCATTGATGTCGCCTCGCTTCCCATTGAACAGGCGATCGAGCGGGTTCAGGGCACTCCCAAACACACGCTTTACGTGTTCACCGATCCGCTTTGCCCATACTGCCGAAAGCTGGAAGCGACGCTCAATCAATTAAACGACGTTCGCATCTACACCTTCTTGTCGCCCTTGGTCGCTCTTCACCCCGAAGCTCGGGAAGTGGCGGCCCGCATCTGGTGCGCGAAGGAACCCGTCAAAGCGTTTAAGGCCGTCATGTTGGAAGGTGAAACGTTAACAACGTCTTCTCAATGCGAAACCCCGATCCTTAAAAACGAAGCCCTTATGCGAACCTTGGGGATCAAGGGGACACCCACGCTCTTTTTAGAAAACGGCGATCGCCTAAGTGGTGCCGTAGACACTCAAACGCTATTAAAAGCGCTTGATGAAACGAACCCAGCAAAAGCAAACGCCAAGGCTCAAACGAAGGAGGACAACTGATGTCGATTCGGCTTTCGCTTTTAACCGCGACTTCGCTTATTTGCAGCCTGCTCACAGGATGCGTGAATCTCACGGGACTCAAAGACGCGGAATCGGATTTCGCGTGTTCCGTTGAAATGCATCCGTATTGCGGCTCGTTATCGAGCGTTCATGACCGTCTCAATCGTTCCGGCGCAGATGAAACGAGCATTCAAGTCACAACCGAGGGCACTGTGCCGGATCGATTGGCCATTGAGACGCCTTTGATGACACCAAAACGCGCCCCGGAAGAAATTCTTCGCGTTTGGGTCGCGCCCTATATTGATGAAGAAGGCGATCTGCACGCCGAGCATGTGATTTTCGCAACCGTTCGCCGCGCGCGTTGGGCTCCTGAAACCCTAGACATTACAAAAGCGTCGGACTCAAAACGCCATTTGACGCCCCTGGCGACCCAATAAGAAAGCACCATGATCAAATACCCATTCAAACACCTGAAAAATCGCTTAAGCGCGGGCTTTCGACCATTTTTTCAAGATCTTCAAAGCAACGTTGAGGATCGAACCGGAAGCCTCCCCTACGAACGGGGCAAAGGTCCGATTCTGGACCGAATGAGCGGACTGCTTCCCTACGGCTATGAAATCGAACCCGGTCTTTTCACGATCGACAACGCCACCGGGACCGAACTCGAAGGCGTCGGATACGTGCTGGAGATCATCCCGCAAACGGGCGCAACGCCAGCCATGGCCGAGCATCTCACGGCGCTTTTCGCCCCGGATTTGCCGGCGGGCACCGGTCTTCAGGTTTCGCTTTTTGCCACCGGAGACATTAAAGGCGCGACGCGGGCTTATGTGGCTAGCCGCACGCCGCCCGCGATTTTTTCTGAAAACACCGTTTCTGAGAAAGCGCGAAAAGCGCAAGCCTCGACGCTTTACGCATTAGCCGACGCCAGAGCGCGGTATTTAGCTCAAGGCGCCCGCCAACCTTTAAGCGTCGGATCACATTTTCGTGTGAGGCACTTCAGGGGATGGCTCGCCGTTGTCATCCCATTGACGCGCCGAACAGGCGACAAGCGTGACTTCGCGCTTGACCTGTTGATTGAGAAAGCCAAAGCGCTTCGTGAACGTCATACTGCGACGCTAAAAACTTATTCGCTTTATTCGCGCACATGGGGCGGCGGCGATCTCATTGAAACGCTCTCAACGCTTCTTAATCCCCAGAAGTTTCTGTACGAGGCGCCGCAATATCGGACAGGCAATCCTTTGGAGCCGCTCACTCACCAAGTATGCGATCCCGATACCCGGATCACGGTCACTGAAAGCGGCTTGACCTTTTCCCAAACACCAAAGGACGACTCGCCTGAAATTGCCGCGCTCGGCTTAAGCGTGCGGAGCTACCCCACGGACTACGCCTTGGCGTTGACATCTAACTGGATCGGTTCGGCACAAGAAGATATTCCGTGCCCCTTTCTCATCACGGCGATCGTCAACATGCCGGACTTTGAAAAAACGAAGTCTCACGCCACGCTCATGGCGGCTCGCGCCCAGCAAATCGCAGAAAGCGAAGTGGCGCACTACGTCCCTTACTTGAAGCGTCGGGCGCAGGACTATCGCATCGTCACTGAGGAATACGCCAAGGGCGGCGGTCTTTGCCGCATGACGCACCAAGTGCTTTTATTTGCTGAAAAAGAGAAAGCGCTTGACGCGCTTCAAGCAACTAAAGCGGTTTTCAAAAGCGCTCACCTGGATCTGGTCGCCGATACCCGCATGCATTTGCAGAGCTTTTTGTCGAGCTTGCCGATGATATCGGGTCCTCTGATGGCCGAGGACTTAAAGCGCGCGATGCGATCTTCAACGAAGACCCTCACAAGCGTCGCAAGCCTCGCCCCCTTGATCGCCGAACCCTTCGGCACCGGCCCTCGCGACCACGAAGAGACGATCACGCCGCTTCTTTTGACCACGGGGCGGCACGGGCAGATCACTCCGATTGACCTTTTTTCCAATGCCGGCAATTTCAACGCCGTCATTGTCGGCGCATCGGGAGCGGGCAAAAGCGCGCTCACCAACGATCTCATCACCGGCAACCTCGGCACGGCCGGCATCACTTACGTAATCGACGTAGGTGAATCGTATAAAAAGCTCGCGACGCTTTTGGGCGGTCAATGGATCGAGTACGCACCTGAGACACATTTAGTCATCAACCCGTTTGAATTGGTGAGGGACATCAAAGAGGACATGGGCTTTTTGATGCCAATTCTTGTGGAAATGGCAAGCCCCAACGATGGCTTGAGCGACTTTCTTTTCAGCGTGCTGCAAACGCACGTCTTGCATTGTCTCGACGAAGCTCGGCGCTCGGGAAAAACACCCGAAATCACCGATTTGGTTGATAGCCTCAAAACGGGATTTGCAGACCCGGAGGATAGGGCCGGATCCCCTGATCCCCGTATTCAGGACCTGGCGGTTCAGTTGACGCCCTACAGCCGTGAAGGCGTCTACGGGCACTACTTTTGCGGAACTTCGAGCGTGAACTTCACGTCCAATTTCATCGTCTTAGAGTTAGAAGGGCTCAAAAGCCGAAAGAGCCTGCAAAGCGTAGTGCTTTTGTGCCTGATCTTTTTGATCACGCAGGATTTGACAGCTGGCGACAAACACATCCGCAAAATGGTTGTGATCGATGAAGCGTGGGACCTGCTCTCGCACAAACATGCCGCGAGCTTTATTGAAAACGGCTATCGGCGGGCTAGAAAGCAAAACGCGAGTTTTATCACGATCACGCAATCCTTTGCCGATTATTACAGGAATCCGACAGCGCAAGCGGCGCTTGAAAACGCCGACATCCGATTCATTTTGCGTCAAAAGCCGGAGTCACTGGACTTTTTAAAACGCGAGAAAAAGCTCACGGTCTCCGACTGGGAATGGCAGGCGATGAAATCGCTTCGGCTGCAAGCCGACGAGTACGCCGAGTGCTTGTTTTCTGCGCCTCAGACGGTGCCCGCCGTTTTGCAAATTCGTTTCGATCCGTTCTCAAGGCTTTTGTATTCAACCCATGCGCACGACGTCGCCCGAATTGAAGAGGGACTCTCCCAAGGTTTGACATTAACCCAATCCATTGCCCGACTCATTGAGTCCGAAAAGCGAACCTCATCATGACAAACGAAAAATCCTCACCCGAGGCCGAGCCTTTAGTGATCAATAACCCGATGCCCGCCAGCGCCAACTGGTTTGAAGTGTTCGACCCGTATCGCGACTTGATCGCCTCTGCCATCGGTGTGCAAACAAAACGCCTGTCGGCGGCCGAAACCAACGCCAAGCGTCGTGAAGCGCGTCACGCGCAAAAGGCCTCGCCTTACCTACAGGTAAGCCTTCAGCACGATAAGCGCTACACCCACGCACTTCGATCCATTTTGAAAAAGTCCTGATTTTTGGATGCCTCAACCCATGAAACACTTTGAAAAATCCCTTATTCCGATCGTGACGGCTGCCGCTTTATTAATGAGTGGCTACACCCTAGCCACGACGATACTTAAGCCACGCCCCATCCTGACCGTCGCTGTCTTGGACACGCAACGGATTTTGGATCGACAAAAAATGAAATGGCTTCACGTCATCCGGGAAAATTCAGGCGACACTTCAACCATGAAGCGAATTGAAACCGAAGCAAAGCATTTTGACAAAACGCTTCATGTGGCCGTTGATCAAGCCATTGAGAAGCTACCCGAGTCCGAAAAACCCCAACTTGTGCTTGAGGCTCGCGGCGTTTTGAGCGGTCACTCGCAACCGATAACGGACCTCACACCGGTCGTCCTTTCAATCCTGCGTTTGGATAAAGCCGATTACGAAAAAGAGCGAAAAGCGCTCTTACGAGACCTTTTCAACGAGAAGGGGGCCTCGTCATGATCACTCTGCGCTTAAAGTCGCTCATGAAGAAAAATCTTAAGCAGATGCGCCAAGAGGCATTGAGCCACTGGGAAAGAACGTCTTATTCGCGTCGTTTGAGTTTGATGGCGTTAGGCATCGGGCTTGCCTTGGGTTTGGCGGCGTTTTCATCCCAATACCGATTGGCGCTCAATGTGACAGACAGTCTTTCGGGACACCTCTATCTCATCAAGCTCAAGGACTCCTCCCCTTACCCTCAGGGAACGCTTATCGCGTTTCGCTGGGCGGCAGACGCACCGATTCCCAAAGGCACCACCGTGATCAAGGAAGTCGCAGGCGTTGCGGGCGACCGAATCTCGCACAACCGATCCTGGGTTTTCATCAACGATCAAAAGCTTTGCATTATGAAAAGCCGCTCAAAAAGCGGCCGGTCGCTTACTCCCGGCCCCACGGGGATCATTCCCGAAAACCACTATTACGCGCATGCGCCGCACCCCGATAGCCTGGACAGCCGCTATGAAAAATGCGGATTGATTCATGTGACCCAGATTGTCGGAGAAGCCATTGAGCTTTTTTAAAGCATCGCGTCAACAATGAGCCAAGACCATGCCATTTAATTTCAAAACCCTCACGCCGCTTATTTTGCTGAGCATTCTCTTTTCCCATGCGCAGGCTAAAGCAATCCCCGAAGCCCTCGGTCCCGTTTACCCGGTGATCGAGCCGGATATTCTCGCCCTTCTTCAAAAACACGCCGCAGAAAGCGAAAAGGAAACGCAAAAACGCCTCTCAATGGCGAAAGATCGTTTTAAAGCATTGCTTGAAAATCCCGAGGGGCGTGCGCTACCTCGCGCCACTCGCTTGACCGTCAGAAAAGAACCCGTTTCAGAATGGGTTAGCGCATCCATAGATGCCGCTTATCGGCGGGATTGGCTTTTTGTTGACGGTGAAGAAAAAGCCGACATTGATCTCGCGCGAAGTTTCATCCGGCGCCACCCCCTGCCTCAAGGACGAGTGATCGCGGTAAACGGATCAATCGCGGCTCTTCAAGAAGCGCTTCAAACCCGAGTCTGGTTTGACCAAAAAGGCGTCTTGATTCAACGCCTTCAGATTCATGAACTGCCGGCATGGGTGACGTTCACCGCCCAAACAATTGAGGTCAAAACCGGATCAACCGAAGCCCTTTTGCCACTGGTCACTCAAACTCCCCAAGGATCGTTATGAGCCAAAAAGTTCAGTGCTTCTTTTTATCAATTCTTTTGAGTGTCACTTTAAGTGTTGAAGCAAGTTGTTCGGGTCGCGTCATCAATCCCGTGACCGATGTTTGTTGGGAGTGTTTGTTTCCGATCACGATCGGAAACAACCTCTCCTTTCAAACCGGCCCCTTCCCGGACGTTGAAACCGATGCCGACGCCCTTTGCGCCTGTGCGGGCGAGGCTGACATCACTCTTGGCATGAATCTCGGTTTCTGGGAACCGATTCGAACCGTTGAGATTGTTCGAGAGCCCTTTTGCTTTCCGAGTTTAGGCGCAATCTCCTTGGGCGACAGAACGTTTGCGCCTGCGCATGGCAGAACGCCCAATCCCAAAGAGCGAGGCCATCGGACGAGTTTTTACCAAGTGCACTGGTATCACACCCCGTGGCTTTATCTGTTGGAAATTCTGTTGGATACCGCCTGCTTAGAGCAATCCGCCTGGGATGTCGCCTATATGACAGAGCTTGATCCCCTTTGGGATGACTCGACAAGCAGTTTTTTACTTAATCCCGATGTCACGCTTTTTGCCAATCCCACCGCGATTGGCGCCTGCAGCCTTGACTGTGTGGCCGCCACCACGCATTTGCCGATCAATGACCTTTATTGGTGCGCGGGCTGCGCTGGAAGCCTCTTTCCGCTCACCGGTTGGGTCAACGCCCACATCACCGATGAGCAGGCTTTCAGCCTTCTCACTCAGCGCTTCACGCTCAAATTGCACCGCGAGGGGCTCCTATGGCGCCAGTGGGGCAAAGACGGTCAATGCGGACCGCAATTTGAAATGGTGATGAGTAAAAACGTCTATCGCACGCAAATGCTTTACCCCACTTGCAAAACGCAAGGGCAATGCTGTCGAGCTTTTGGCGCGAGCACTGCGGTCGATTCATTGGGCGGTCTAACGCCAATCGCCAAGGGTGAAGACGCGGCCTACCTCATTTGGCGACGACGCGACTGCTGTCAAGGCGCTCGATTGGCAGATGCGGCAAAACCTCAATCGGGGCGTGAGTTATGAGATCACTTCAAACAACCTTTTTTAAAATTCCCATGATGCTCGGGGTCATCGGCTTGACTAGCCTCAACTCATCATGGGCCATGGACTCAACCCTCGTTTCGCCTGATGAGGTTCTTTCCAAAGTCGAAAACGCTCAAGCGTTACTTGAAACGTTGCCCAACCCACAACGCGCTCATTGGACACTTTGGGCCGCGGTCTCTTTTTCAATGCCTGAGGCGAGCCTCATGCGATTGGCGACAGACGCCCAAGCGGCCGGCATCGCTTTGGTTTTTCGAGGAGTCGGCACCGAACCCGAGGATCATCAACCCACAGAAAAGCCGCAAACCCAATTGCAGAAATTCGGTCAAGGCTTTCTAGCCCGCCACCTTTCCGATTTCAATCCCCTTGTTAAAACGGGGGTGGCCGTGAAACTGGATCCGAAGCGATTTGAAAACGCTGCGGTGACTGACGTTCCCCGGCTCATCTTGACGCGTGAAAGCCCAGCCCGATCCGGCGCCCGCTTTGATTTGACCGCCCGAGGCGATGTAACGCTTCGATTCGCGATCGAAGCCCTTATCGATGAAATCCAAAACACGTCGAATTCCGCCCTAGACGACTCTGAGCGAGAGGAAGCGCTTCGGACTCTTCAATCGGCGCTCGCCCAACTGGGAGACAGGCCATGATGAAAAAAATCTGGATAGGCGTTGCCATTTTCAGTCTATCAACGCACGCCGCAGAGGTCGGCCCATGGATCGACGCCGCAAAAGAGATGGCGACACCCGATTATTCATCAATTGTCAATCACGACACGCAAGCCGCGGTCATCGATAAAAACGCGATCGGCGACACTGACGATTTAAGCCAACTCAAGGGCGAAGACGGCATGGGAGACATCACAACACCGGGGCTTGAAGAAGCCACCCGGTGCCTGGCCGACGCCAAGGACCCCAAGTGTCTCGCGGTGCAGTTGGTTTATGAGGGCGCTGCCAATCCGCCAAGCCTCACGGAAACTGAAAAAGACCAGCTTTTGAACGATTACCAAACGGTGATCGGCAACGCCGGCAATATCGCGGGTGATGCGTCCGACTGGGTTTCCACCGACATCGTCTGTGAAACGGTCACCACCGTCATTCCCAGTCGAGAGGAATTGGAAATCTGCGAAGTGGGCGAAGTCCCGCAAACAGGCACCTGTGATGCCGGCTGGGAGATGGTGACGGCGACCCGTTACCTTTATCGCTGTCACATTCTCGAGACCTCGCGTCCGAGCTGCTCAATTCATCGTGAAGCCGTGACGCACAATGAGTCGATTTATCAGTGCGTCCATTCCCCTGAAGAGCGGGTCGATGAAGTGTGCGCGGTTCCCGCCGAAGTAAGCGTTACCAAAATCTATCCGTATTCCTGTCGGGTTTCAACCGGTGAGGAATTCACCCAAACGTGCGCCAAAACCTTGCGTGTCACGGTCATTCCCGGCTGTAGCGTCCCTTTGGAGAGAACGCTTTCGTTAACGAAATTCGCTTCGGTCGGATTTGACGCAACGGGCAGCGCCGGCACCCTTCGCGTTCGCGTGCCCTGCTCGGACACATTCTCTGCGATCACCCTCATGATCGGCTCTCGCGCCTTGGGGCGCTTCACAGCCGTTCCGCAAACCGTCTCCGCCACTTATCGAATCGGCTGGACTTTTTCAATTCGAGCGCTCGATGAGGCCAATTACGAAATCATCGTGAGCAACAAAGACACCGGGCTTGGCGTCGTCACCGACACTTTGACCGTCCCCATGAATCGCAAAAGCGCGCAAACCATCGACAACTGGGAGCAAACGTGCCAAACCTCGTCCCAATGACCCATGCAATCGCTCTTTTTGGGTGTTTGCTTCTCATAGCGAGCCAAGGCGCTTCGGCCCAGTCGTGCGAGACATTGCAAACCCTTTGCACTCAAGGTCCCGAAACCCGCTACATCGACACCTACCCTGTTTATCGTGACTGCTGGCAATTTAAAACCGTTGAACGTTGCGAAATGGGCGTGACCGTCAATCATTGCGAATCGCTTGAAAATAACGCCGCGTGCGAATTAAGCGACTCGCATTGTCTCGCCTCCCCCAAGCCCGGCGTTTGCACCGATTCGGAAAACACCTATCGGTGCGAGGCGCCCATTGAGGATTCTGGCGAGAACATCACCTCGCTTCCGGTTGATGTCAGCATTGATCACCGCTTCGATGAAGCCAAGCATTGTGAGGCGGCCACTCTCAGCACTTGTTCGGAAACAGAAAGACTTTGCACTCGTCCTGATGAAACCCAAATCGTCGATGGCGTGCCGGTCACGCTGCCTTGTTGGGAAGAAACGCTTACGTACTCATGCCTCACCAAGCCCGCCAACCCCTCGTGCGGCCTCTTGGAAACCGCCGGTTGCCGGGAAAGTCAAATCATGGCGGTGCCGGGAGCTCTTAAAGCGTCTGAAACCAACGACCCGTTTCGAGCTTACGCCTGTCACGAAGATCTCACGGTTCCTGAACACGAGGATATCGCCTACCTGAAAACTGTCCCGGTTTTGGACCGCATCGAGATCACAGAAGACTCCTGCTCAGCCTTGGCGCACTGTCCGATTGAAAAAACACAATGTCAGCAAACGCACCCCGTTTTTACCGACGTGTGTTTATCGGAAACACAAACCCGCCGCTGCGAAGCAGAAACCAACGCATGCGAAATCCTTCAAAAAGATTGCGAGCTTAAAGCTGAGGAACCGAGGGAGCTTTTCATGAATCAGTCCTTTAAAGACTTTCTTTGCGAAAGTCCTCTGGACGATCTTCCCGACGCCATAGAATCCATGGGCGTTGAAACCGTGAACACGGGCATGAACGAAATCAATCATTGCCCGACAGGCATTACGTCGCCAACTCGAACTCAAACTTGCGCCGAATCCGATCGAGTTTGCACCGAGGGCCCGGAAACCCGTCTCATCAACGGAGAATCCATCTATAAAGATTGTTGGAAATGGAGCATCGCCTACGGCTGCAATGACGCCGGACAAAATCCGACGGTCAATACCTGCTTGTCGCTTGAAGCCGACGCCCGATGCGAACTTCAAAACGAAACGTGCCTTGCGCAAGCACCGACCGGGTGCTCCCTTTTTAACCGAACCTACTCGTGCGAGGTAAGTCCTGAAACTGTCATCGAAAAAGAAGAGTGCACCGAGTCGGTCTGTCTTTACGGGCTTTGCACGCCCACGGATGAAAAACCCAATGACAATCTCACCGACGCGGTCGCGAAACTGGAAGTCGGAAGACAGGCCGCCGTCTACGGCGACTATGAAAAGCTTCGCTTTTTTAATGGCGAAGCGCAACGCTGCGCCAATCGCTTAGGAGGCGTCTCTTGCTGCAAAGGCAAAGTAAAAGGCGGCTACACCAACCGGGAGGCTCTGGGGCTTGCCTACACCTTCGGCATCGAAGCGGCCTCAGAAACAGTCAAAACTTTGGGATCGAGCTATGTGTCCGACATTTTGGCTGAACACGACACGCTGGCGCCGCTCTTGACGCACCTTTACGGTGAAGCGGCTCTCGGCGCGTACACCCCCTCATTTTCCTACTATGGGCTTTCGGTGAGCGTAGTGGGTGGCAACCTCGCCTTTTCCTTTAACCCGGCCACCTTTGCGGCGCTCGTCGCCTTGGATGTCGCAAGCGACTATTTAAGCTGCACGGCCGATGAACAGGCTTTGCAACTAAAACGCGGCGCCAATCTTTGCCTATACGTGGGAAGCGCCTGCACCGATTATCAAATGGGGTTATGCCAAACCAAAACCGAAACTTACTGCTGCTATCACTCACAGCTTGCCAAACTCATTCACGAGGAGGCCGCCAAGCAGTTAGGGTTGACCGAAAATCCCACCTCGCCCACTTGCCGGGGCCTGACAGCCCAAGAGTTCGCCCGGCTCGACTTAAGCCGCATTCCGCTTGATGAGCTTAAAAAAGCGATGGGCACTCAACTGAGTCCCGCAACTGACGCCGAGCATGTCCGCCGCGCGCTTTTGCGCGCTGAAAAAAGAAAAAGTGATTTGGATTCAACCAACGAGCCTTACGCTGCGATGCCGGGGAAAACCGGCGTCATCCGACAATAACCGTTCATTATGAAAATAACGAAACCCCTACTGATATTGCTGATTGCAACGCCTCTTTTAGGAAAAAACGCTTTCGCTCAAAATCCGCCGAACTTTTGGCAAGAGGATATTTGGACGCGAGTTGACCGTGGATTTTTATACTACGGTCCAGTCAATCAGCGCCCCGAACACGATCAAAAAACGCCTCTTGAGAGCCTTGCGACCCTTGAGAGCCTCCAAGCGGAAGTCAAAGAGCGTCTGCACCGGGCGGTGATGAGCCCAACCTATGAAACGCTTGCCGACTACCTCGAAGCCAACACGTTCTTGCTCGAAAAATCCGAGCGCTTTGCCACCGCATGGCAGCAAACCTTGTGGACGCACCCCGAGTATGACCACACGGTGAAGAACCCGGGGGCAAATTTCGCTCAAGTCCTTTTAAAAGAAAGCAAAGTTCAAGAAAAACAAAAGGCGCTTGATCGCATCGCCCAAGACTGGGCCCTTGTTTTCGTGGTTCAAGCCGGTTGCGATTTCTGCGACGCGATGGCGGGCATCGCCGCTTACCTTAAACAACAAACACCGATTGAAATGCTCACGGTTTTCGTTGGTGAATCGATTCCCGATCTTTGGCCGCAAGCCAAACCCGACAACGGCGTTGTGAGAAAGCTTCTTTCTCTTTCGGGCGTGGATGGCCCACTTTACGCAACCCCTTCCGTTTTCATGGTGCATCGCACCGGGCAAAAGGCAAAACTACTCGCCACCGGCGCCCTTTCGGCCGAAGCCCTCGCCGATCGCATCGTCACGCTCGCCACGAACAAGGACTCAGAATGAAAAAACCACTTTCTCGCTTGCTTACGAACCTTTTGATCAGTTCTACCGTCTTCTTGCCGATTCACGCTCAAGCCGGGTTCATCGAAGATTTCTACCACGAAGCGGGGTTGCCGCAAGGCAACCTCACCGCGGCCGGCGTGAGGCAATCGGCCAATCTGCAAATTGTGACTGGTGGCGGCTACGTCTATAAAGCCCCTCGAACGGATTTCACCCCTTTTTACTTCACGCCTCCGAAACTGTCGGCCGGCTGTGGCGGCATCGATCTTTTCATGGGAGCGTTCAGCATCCCGTCCAAAGAAGAGTTTTTAAATTACCTGCGATCCATCGGCTCGTCGCTGCCGGGACTGGCCTTTCAGCTTGCGCTTCAAACGCTTTCGCCCGATCTGTCCGAACAGGTCACCAGCTTTCGCGATTTGATCCGCGACTACTCAGGCCGGTTTCAAGACTCCTGCGCCGCCGCGCAAACTCTTTTAGACATGACCGGCGCCCAGGGCTATATGCAACGGCTCAAGTACAGCGCGGATAACGCCTTGCGAACCGAGGGCATTGTCTCCGACGCCTATGAGGCGGATCGGAAAACCCGCACGGACGGCCAAGCGGTTTTTCAATACGCCCCCACCCGAAAAGACTCAGGCGATAATCCTGTTGAAGCGCCGGAAATCAACCTCACCTGGTCGCTTTTAAATGGCGGACGCTTCACCAGCCGCTACCCCAAAACGCTCAAAGAAACCATGATGACACTCGTGGGCACCGCCATTTACACGCAAAGCGGTAAAGGACAAGACGCCATGCCGCAGGTGCGGCTCATCATGGGCGAGGACTTGGCTTCACTCTTGCTCGGCGATACGGACACTGCGATTCTCACGGAAAGTTACCGACTCAGCTGTGAGGAAAAAGACCCTTTGTGCCTAAACCCCAAACGCGTCCTCATTGATGAGATGAATTTAACGCATGCCATTTACGAGGCAGCCCTTCATTATCGGGAAGCGATTCTCACGCGCCAAGCCGAAGCCGTCACCGATGAGGAGCTTTTGCTTTTAACAAGCATCACCTCGGTCCCGTTGGTGGCGATCATCAATGCCACAACAGGCGAGCGCTACCTCGGTTTTTCCGAAGACATCCTTCGCGTCTATGTTGAAGCGGCGGCGTTTGAAGCGATTTTGAGAGCCCTTGATCAATTATCCCTTGATCTGCAAAAAGCGATCTCTTCTTCGAGCGCCAATCAAGCGAACCCCATCAACAGCGAACACGCTCGCTATATTGAAGAGCGGCTTCGGAGCATTCGAGCGGAAATGGACCGACGAGCCGACAAAATTTATCAGCAAATGACCCGCACCCAAAGCTTTATCGAGCAAATTGAGCACATTGAGCGAAGCCTGACGGGGCTTGCCGCGCAAAATCTTTCATCCCATTGGCCCGCTCGCTAACCCAAAAGAGGACGTTTAACAAATGACATTGGATTTTTATGCCTACTGGAACGGCGCTCAGGTCAAAGACCTCTTTGAAGCGGTGGCCTTCATCACCGCAAGCGGCGACTTCACGGGATTGTTGCGGCTTGCGGCGCTTTTCGGTCTTTTAGTGACATTGACTGTCGGCGCCCTACGCTTTCGAGGGCAAGAAAGCGTGAGTTTTTTCTTCGCCACCGTGCTTTTTTACGGAGTCACGATTGTCCCGAAAGCGGACGTGGCGATCACCGACGCCCGAGCCGGCACCGTGCATACCGTTGACGGCGTCCCATTGGGAGTCGCCTTTTTAGCTTCCGGCACAAGCCACATCGGGCATTGGCTAACCGAGGCGTTTGAAACGGCTTTTGCCGACACCGAGGCTGAACGGTTTTCATCATTCGGCATGGTCTTTCCTCAAAGGGCAATCACCGCCCTTTTAGCCGCTGGTCCCGTCACTGAAGACGGGCGGCATTTAATCGGCGCGTTCAATCGCTTTTGCGTCACCCCGGAACTCGTTAACGACGCGCGAAAAGTTGAGGAACTCTCATCAAGCGCCAATTTATGGAAAACCATCTCGAGCGCCGGTTGGGTCAATCCCGCGCGCCAAACCGAACTGGCCGACGGCTCCTGGGTTTCCTGCGAGAAAGCCGTCGCACATATCGAAACTCATTTAAACACCGTTGAAATCGCCGCCATTGAAAAGCGGCTAGGACTGGAGTTAATTCCCGATCGCGTCGATCCGAGCGCCACTATCGCTCGAGTGTTGCCACAAGCCGAAAATCTTTTATTGGGGCTCTCGCAAAGTTTGTCGGCGTCCTTGAAGCACTCCATCTTCATCAACACCTTGGGCGAAGACATTGCCAACACCGCGGCGCTATCGAACGCCCCATTGGCTTTAGCCACTAAAATCGCGAAGGCTCAAGCCTCTCTTGCCTCTGAAATCAATTACCGCACCATGGCGCAAATTGCTCAAGAGGCGCTACCCAAAATCCGCAACGCGCTCGAATTCATTATTCTCGCCGCCTTTCCCCTTATCGCCGTCATGATGATCGCGATGGGCCATGCCGCGGGGCTTCTCCTGAGGCATTACCTCACGCTTTTAATTTGGGTGCAGCTTTGGGCGCCGGTCTGCGCCGTGATCAATTACCTTATCGTTCATGTGGACGCTCATCCGATGAATCGGATAGTGGAATTTGGCGCCAATAGCTTAATGGCAGCCGAAATGATCCGTGAAATGGGCGCGAGCTCTCAGGCAATTGCCGGCTTTCTCACCATTCTCGCTCCGGTCATTGCTTTCGCCATAGCCAAAGGCAGCGATATCGCGAGCGCGCAAATGGTGGCTTCCGTCATGGCACCCGCGCAAAGCGCCGCTCAAGCTCAGGGCAACACCCTGTCAACAGGCACAGTCTCGGTGGGAAATGTTTCTTGGGGCAATGTGTCGACGAACACGCGTGAAGCCAATCGCGCCAATACGTCAATTCGCTTCACCGAAGGCGGCTTTGTCCAATCAACATCGGCTTATGGCTCAGTCACGCGCAATCATTCCGGAACAGTCACGGGTCTTTCCGCCACGCCCGTCTCGCTTGGCATCACCTCTTCGATGGGCCTTAGCCAAAACGCCAATCAATCGAGCCGATCAGGGCTTGAGACCGCGATGAGTCATTCGATAGGCTCAGGGTTGTCGCAAAATCAAACGATTCAGGCGACCGAAAAAGACCGAGCCGGCTTTGCCCGATTGCTCTCCAATGAATTAAGCCGTGGCTCGACAATGGCTGAGACCGGATCGGAACGCCTGACCGGAAGCCGACAGCAAAGCGCGACCGAATCCGTGACGCTCACCAATCAGTTCTCAAACAGCGAACGGGCAGCCTATTCATCCGACTTGGATGTTGGTTTGACCGCCCGTGAGCCTCGAAGGGATCGAACCCCTGCGATTTACGGCAACGAAGGAGTCTCGTTGCCCTCAAGCAACTCAACAAACCTCGCGAACTCAACCGCGTCACCTGTTAAAAAGACAGATAACTCCGTGGCGAATCGCTCGGCTGGCGGCAATCCTTTTGATTGGATTAAACGCGCGTTGCAGGAAGGGACGGATCAACAATTCATCGACGGGGCTCTTGGGTTACAGTTTGCCAACTCTCAACAGCAAACGGACTCGACCGCGAGAACGCAATCGGCCGGCTCCCAACTGCTGCGTCAAGAAGCCTATGAGCGACTCATGGCGGCCTCCCGTCAAGTGGCTGAAAACACTCGTGACGCGGGCATTCGAACGGCTGCTAAAGAATTTGAAGCCCATTTATCCCGCGCGATGCGCTTAGACACCAATGAAATCGTTGGGCAAAGCGCCTCACAACACGCCGCTCGCGACACGGGTTTTGTGAGCCAACGCGATATCCGCACGATGATGGACAATAACCCGATGGCAATTGCCATGGCCATTGACACTTTCGGTAGCGCTGAGGCAGCCCAAGAAGCGCTCTTTCACAGTGGCGCGGCTCGCGCGAGCTTTGCCGCCCGACTTCAACGTGAGGCACAAAAAGCGCCTTATCTTCCGCCGATGCCTTACCCGGAATCCCCGGAAGGCCTCGATCAAGTGGCCTCTTTCACCCATCAACAAGCTCATGGAGCCCTTCAAGAAACCTTTTCTCAAAACGGGAAAAGTCTTCGCGAAGAAGGCGCCGCTTTGCATAAGAAGGTGCAATTGCCCGATCCGCGACTTGCTGCGGCAGGATCTTTTATTCAAGCGGAAACCGAACGCAAGATCGAGAATCGCTCGGAGCACGCCGCGAGTGTTTTTTCAGAGATGCATGCCGCCAAGGGCGCGACACAGGCCGCCGACACCTTATATCGCAATCATCAAAAAGGCGTTTCAACCTTACTGGATAACGCCTTTTTCGGCGGACTGACTTATCAAAGTCCGGAAAACTATCGACAACGCCTGCAATCGCAAGGCGACATCGTCCCCGGCGCGCGTCAAGCTCTAGTCGATCTTGGAGAAAAGCCGGCACCTGTCAATAAGAACGCAATTGAAAAAGCGCTGCAAACGCGCTTAAAAGAAACAATGGAAAAAAGCCGATGATCTATCATCAACATAAAGAAAATCCGAATGGAGTTATTACCCGGGCTCCATTCGGCGCGAGACGTCAAGGCAAAATCGCCTTAACGCCACCGGCGATAGCGACGCCGAGGCGTGTGAACCAACTCGACATCGGATCGAAACTCGATCGTCGCATCGGGCATCATTTTAAAAACGTCTGCGCGCAACGTGATCATCAACAAAATGGCGATGGTCCAAAAAGCTTCATCGGCATCCACTTTTACCGCAAGGACCTGATTGGCGTAAGGATCGTCCAAAACGGGCGGTTCAGTCAAAAAACGACGCATTCTTTCCCAGATCGAAGGCGTGAGCGGTCTGTCTACTTGATTCTCGATATCCATCATGAAATTCTCCCAGAAAACCTATTGATTCTTAAGTCGCTCTTTCATCGACGAAATGAATCGTAAGGAGACGGCCATGATGAAATCCAATGAATTTTTTCTATGAAAACGGATGATCCGATTGATTCTATCTATGATTTTTTTGATTAATTTTTAAGCAATCAAATAATGGCAAACATTTCCATTTTCGCAATGCATACCGCCTATTTACTGGGTTTTAAACGTATCGCCGATGTTAGGGGCGTTTCCTCGATTACGAAATTGTTTGAAAACAACATGAGCCGATGCGGCCTTTACTTACAGATACGTCCAAACAATGAGCTCTACATAGGACAAACAGCCAACCTACCCGCTCGCCACGAACGTCATTTGGCGCACGGCGTCGTCGTTAACGAATTGGCCTTCATGCCGATTCAGCCCAAACTTCTCAATGAAAAAGAAAAAGAGTTGATCGCCAAAGCCGAGCGTTTGGGCCTGCCGTTAAATAACCTGGCGCTACGCTCGGACGCGAAGCAGACCAAACCCGTTTTTTCGGAATTGTTTCCAGAGGATTGGGTCAAACAGTGGCTAATGCCGAGTGCCCCGGAATCGGACGCTTTCCGTCAGATATACTCATCCATGCACAGTGGCCTGCGCCATCAGCTGGATTTAGCGAGAGCTCATCCGGTTTGGCCGCAGATTCTGCCTGTGGCCCGCCAAGTCATCAGTACGTTGATCCCCAAGCCCTCGCTCTCGGTTGGATATTTTTGGTCAGCTGACGCCTACACAAAGCGATTAAACGAGCCCTTTTTACCTTTGATCCGTCTTCATGCGTCTTCTCACACCATCCTTCAACTCGGCGTTTATCACGATATTCCCCACATCGCATGGGGACAGCTGACATGGCCTGCATTGAACATGGAAATATCGAATGACGAGATACTCGCTTATCAAAAAGAAATGCCTTATGTGAAAGTGGAGTCAACAAACTCAGGATGGCTTTTTAGCACAAGCGCCTCGTTGATCCCTCAAGTCGCCGAGCGGCTTCAAACTCCGCTTCGCGAAAGCCTCTTCGCACTTTTTAAAGAACCACTTTTGAAAAAAGGAAACCCAGCGCTAGAGCATCTCCTGACATATCCAAAATAAGAATAAATTTTGTTTCGAGAACCATGCGAGCCAATGATGCTGAAGTGTCCCTTTACCTGTTTGTATTAACGAATTGATATTCAGCTTATTTACGGATTCGATTAAAAAGTGCTCAGACTAGGTAACCTTAGCTTGTTTTTTATCAGATTTAAAAAGTTAAGGTTACTATTCGATTGCACTTTGATGTTCTGTAATTTCAGAAAAATACTTTTAAAATCAATCTCCTCTTACCAAAAGACAGAGACTGATCAACATGAAATAAAATGTAGCCATACGGGTTCTTTTAGTGGTTAATTTGTGGCGTATTAAGTTTTAACCGATTGAATTCATTCTGTTTTTATGATTGCAACTTTTTCGAAGTCTCCGTTTGAATAGCACTTGTCATGGAAGACAATTTCCGTAGCTCATACGATAGGGCGGATTTCGGTTGGCTGTTGTCTTTGCCCAATAATGTCAATGTTCCAGCTTGAGCATTGACAAGGAATCGGAATTGGTTTTGACCATGATCAGCGACCAAATGCCAGACAATGGCGTTGGCGTCCTCTCTCGTGCCGCGTTCTGTGAATCGTCGTCCCACGTAGGAGAAGGTCGCATCCTCTCCAGCCTCGGCTTCCAAGTAAGTCATGAGAAGCAAAAAATACCCATCTGCGCTGTGCTCTCGATGCCGAACGGTCAATCGATAACGAATTCCGGGACCATCTGCTGCCGGTAACAATCCTTCATATCGCTCATCAACCCAATCGCCCAAACTTTTATCCACGTCGGTTTTAATTTGCCGATAAAGAAGCCGCCCTCGCTGTGAAACCGTCCATAACCCATTAACCCTACGAACATTTTTCGTATCATCGTCTTCCACATTCCAAACCGAATCCCCCGATGGCAAACGTCGTCTCATTAGTGTTTGCATCTTGTCCGAATCCGGTGAATACATCGTCACTTGACTCAAATCAGACGAGAAATGCAGATAAAGCGATTGAGCACCTGCATTGACCGCTTCCGTGCGAAGACCTTCATAAAAAAAGTAAACACGACGACAATCAGCGGAAGTCATATCAAGCGAGCTCTTCTCGCCTTGATAACAGGCGTTGAACCACTCGCTTTTCGTAGCAATCCCATAATCATTCGCTTGAGAGTGTAATGCGCCATTAGAAACATCCTCTACCGACGAGATCACACAGCCTGACAAGAAAAGACAGATCGTTGCGCAGAAGCTTACAACCCTCATCTGCCACTCCCATTTTGAGTCCACGGAACACCTCTCATTATCTAGCAGAGTATCCCAGCATGACAAGAAAAACGGAACAAGTTGATGATTCGTCTGCGGAGACTGACTCTCGCATTCCCAATGCACGAGACCAGGCTTCGCCATTTTCAATTTCTATCACTGGTGTTATTACGCAAAAGAGGTTTCGAAAAAATTCGAAACCTCTTTCAAAACCCCGGAGATTTTCCCCAATCACGGTGTCAAAAACCGTTTCAATGAAAATTTTCACCGGTTACCCGATCATCAAAGTGATGGTTGAACAAAACCGTTTTATTGTCGGGTTTTATTAGGCAAATTTTTGACAAATTTTTCGCTCACTTCATCAAGCAGCTGCTCATAGGGCGGCTTCGCTTTGTAATAAGCCGAAGCGATGACATCGGCAACTAAAGCCACCTTCCAATCATCGGCCTGAGAATTCGGTAATGAGTCTGCCTTGTAGGTCTTGTCAATTAACAAATCACCGTTTTTGTCATATAAACGATAATGCATGGACACTTTGGAATACGTTCCGAGAACCGCATAATTAGACTGCACACCCTCTAAACGAGCTAATAAAATCGCGTCCGTTCCAGTCTGTTGGGCCAGTTTTTCTAAAGATGAGCTATCTAAGCCGGTTGACGGGACACTCCCGGAAGATACCCCGTAGCCTTTTTTCTTTAAAGCGTTTGCGGTTTTACTCTGAATGGCCTGAAGCAATTCCTGCTTGGATTGATCGCCGGACATCATCGGCACCACCAACACAGATTGGATCGAATCGGTCGAAACAGTGGGAGACTGAGGGGTTGAGCACCCGGAAAGAAAAACCGCACAGGCGGAGAGGGTCAAGAGCATTTTTTGCATTGGCTGACTCCGTCGTTAAATAGATTGTTTATATAGGCTTCGCAAAATGACACTTCACGAAGAATGAACTTTGGGATTGTATCAAAAGATGACTAACCGATTGAAAAATAAAACTTTTCAAGGTGTAAAAATTTGGTTCTCGACAATAAAAAAGCGACCGTCCGACTAAAGCGAAGAAAAGCCAACGTCAAAGCGATCGCTTGAAAAATACCACGCTAAAAAACTCAGGATGCCTTTTGCAGGATGGATTCAAAGCTTTCCACGACTTTTCCCGTCTCCAGAGTCTGCAGGCAATGTCCCAACTCCTGAGGGTCATTCAATGGGCAACGGTGACGGTCACACTGATGGCAATCCAAATAATTCGCATTTCTGACCATGATGACGTTGCCCATCTGGCGCAACGACTCATCGCGCCTCCATACCCCGCGCCCCTCTTTCGGCGAAGGTCCCCAAGCGATTGGATCGGTCGGACCGAACAACGTGACGCAGGGCGTGCCGGTTGCCGCGGCGACGTGAGTCGTGCCGGTATCAACACCGACATAACAGCTGGCTTTCTCAATCAGAGAACCGGTCTGGCCAAATGACAAAAGCCCTGCGAACGATCGAACGTAACGCTCATCGAACCCTTTGACAATCTCTGCGATGCGTTGAGCTTCTTGCTGACCGGGTCCCCCAGTGAAACAAACTTTGTATCCCTTATCAATCGCTCGAAGCGTCAACTCCCGCCAGCCCTTATCACTCCAGGATTTGTCACGATAGCGGGATTGCGTGTGAAACACCACGAATTTTGAGTCGTTTAACCAATCCAACAAACTCTGAGGCAAATTCGGGTTGCTCGGGCAGGCCGGAGGCACCTCCTGCGGAGCAGGGCGCTTGCCGATCAAAGGCTCCAAAAGAGAGGCCATTTGATCGATCATCGGCAACGCGTGATCAACTTCAACAAAATTCGACATCAACCAGCGTTTCCAAAGCCCGTGACTGCCGCCATCCGGTTTGGGCATGGATTGTTTTTTCCCGGCGAAATAACCATACAGGCAGGCTCTTGTGCTTTGCATCGTAATGATCGCCCAGTCATAGTGGTTGCGCAGTGACATCAATTCTTTGAGCTGTTCACCTTTTTTCGGATGTTGTTTAACGCCGATCACATGATCAATGCCCTGCACCCCCTCAAGAATGGAGCGATTGGATTCAAATGTCAGCATGTGCACTTCAGCTTCCGGCAGATAGGTCTTGATCGGAGCGGCTAAGCCGGCCGCGATCAAACAGTCGCCCAAATAACGGGTGGAAACAATTAAGACTTTCATTAACATTCCTTTCGATTGGAAGCGTCAGGCAAACGCATCGGTAACAATAAAATCAAGCCCAACACGAAGAAGCTTCCGGTCATCAACAACGCCAAGCGCTGATCATTGCCCGATAGCCAAGTGATAGAGCCGTAGGTCATCGGGCCAATGATATTGGCAATCCAAAGAGCCATATTCCAAAATGAATAAAAAGCGGCGCGCTCGGTCTCAGGCGCCAAGACGCCGACAAGCGCTCTACCCGCGGACTGGCTGGAACCCATGGCAAGGCCAGCCAAATTGGCAGCCACCCAGAATAAGGCCTTAGTTTGCGCGCAATACGCCACGCCAACCATGGCAATCCAAATCAGTAGTGTCGCAATAAGCGCGCGTTTGTGACCGATCTTGTCCTCAATGTAGCCAAAAACAAAGGCCCCGATCGCCGCTGTGACATTCACAAGCAAAACCAACATGATAGTTTCTGCCGGTGTAAACCCCATCACTTGGTTTGCGTAAATCGCGGCCAGTGTGATCACCACCGCGATCCCTGACTGGAAAGACAGGCCGCTCGCAGTGAGCCAAGCGAAATTTTTGTGTTTAGGAAGCGACTTGAATGTTTTGACAAGCGAAGCTTGTGATTCTCGAACCAAATTCCAAAATTTGGCGTCTGTTCGCGGGATGGCGCGTTCCTTGACGTACAGGGCAAAGGGCGAAGCCGCCAACAAAAAAACAAGAGCCGTCACCAACATGGTGTAAGGGACATAATCGTGCGCGGCAGCACCTGCCGCTTGCATTTGACTGACAATGATGAGACTGATGCCCAAAGTCACCAATCCGCCGCAATAACCGAAACTCCAACCCCAGCCGGACACTTTCCCCATTGACGAGACAGGGGCCAATTCCGGTAAAAACGCCGAGTTGAGCGTCTCTCCCACGTTATAGGCGAAATTGCTGATGATCACCATGACGATGGCCAAGAGCACCGTCTCCTCTTGAGTCCAATAAAGCCCCAAGGTGCCCAAAATGCACAACAGGGTCATCATGACGACCCAAAACTTCTTGTTAGCCTTTAAATCAGCCGCGGCGCCGATCACCGGCATAAGGATGATTGCCAAAATGTTGCTCACAGCAATCACGCTGGTCCACAACAGCGTCGCCCAGGACTCGCCGCCACAAACAACACTTACGAAATACGCATTAAAAACGGCGGTCAGAACCACCGTTGTGTAGCCCGAATTGGCAAAGTCAAACGCCGCCCAAGCCCAAACTTCCCGTTTGTCGACTCCTGGTTTCAAATGCTCCAAAGAAAATAGCGCCATAATAGCCTTTCTTAAAGATCCGCCAGCGTGCGAACATGAGCTAAAACAGCTCTAGCCAAGCTCCGGGGCTCATATCCCCCTTCCAAAACGCTCACCAGACGCCCGCCGCAGACCGCGTGAGCGATGTCTTTGATGATACGAGTAATGTGCGCATAGTCAAGATCGGAAAAATCTAGCTGCGCCATCGTGTCGTTGGCATGGGCGTCAAAACCGGCGGAAATCAAAATAAGATCCGGCGCGAAACTTTGCAACCGCGGTCCCCACTCGGAGCGGATAATATCGCACGCATCATCTCCCGTATCTCCGGCCTCCAATGCGTACGCGTGAATGTTATCCGCATGATTGTCCTGTTTAATATGAGGGAAAATCCCCTCCTGATAGATGGAGTAAAACTCGATGCCTTCCCGCCCTTGAACAATGTTTTCCGTTCCATCGCCATGATGAACATCAAAATCAAGGATCGCCACGCGCCGACAAGGCAAAGCGGCTTGAGCGTAAAGCGCGGCGATCGCCACGTTATTGAAAAGGCAAAAACCGCCCGCTTTGTGGCGATGAGCGTGATGCCCCGGTGGTCGGACACAACAAAAAGCGTTCTGAAGCGCTCCATGCATCACCTGATCGCAGGCCTCAAGCACGCATCCGGCGCTTTCTAGCGCCGATTCAAAGGAATCACGGCTAACCGTCGTGTCTTCCGATACCTGAACAAGCTCACCTTCACGAGCCGGCACTTTGGACTGTATGAGACGAATGTAATCTGCGTCGTGAGCCCGAAGAAGATCTTTTTGACTCGCCCGACGATGAGTTTTTATGACTTTAAAAGCTGACAAAAGACCGGAAGCCACCAGCCGGTCCTCAATGGCGGTTATCCGATCGGGCGACTCTGGGCTGTTTTTTGCTGTCAAATGACGATAACAGCTCTCATGGGTAAATATGCCGGTGGTCAAACCTGTTTTCCTTTGAATAAGTTCTTTCTAGTATTGTAACTGAATCGTATTGCCGCCAAGGCGACTTAATCGACTCTCATGGCATGATGTTCAATTGTCGAACCTCAACCACTGAAAGCGTAACTTTTGGCACACCAGCATGTTAGGTGCCCGATCCTATCAGTTGACTGAAATAAGGGCTGGTGCGACAAAACAAAGACTTTCGGATGGCAAATTTGCTAAAATTCTAGAATCCTGTTTTAAATGCTTTCAGTTTTTGTATGAAACGGATCATTGATGTCGTTTTGGTGTTGATTGCTCTTCCTTTTGCCCTGCTCGCTTCAATTGTAATTGCAATCGCCATCAAACTGGACTCTCCCGGTCCAATCATCTATTGGTCTGAACGCATCGGACGAAACAGTCAACCCTTTCTGATGCCGAAATTTCGTTCCATGAGGGTTGACGCCCCCGTTATCGAAGCAGAGAAATTTTCCGACGCCAAGAACTACATCTCGAGGGTTGGCGCGTTTCTTCGCAAAACAAGCCTGGATGAAATTCCACAACTCTGGTGTGTATTGACCGGCAAAATGTCCCTGATCGGGCCAAGACCGCTTTTGCCGATCGAAACCCATGTGCTGGAACTCAGGAAAAAGGCCGGCGTGGATCAGTTGTTGCCTGGCATTTCAGGTTGGGCGCAAGTCAACGGAAGAACCAATATTACCGGGGATGAAAAAGCGCAACTTGATATCGAGTATATGCAAAAACAGTCTGTCTTTTTTGATCTCAAAATCATCTTCCTAACCATCATTAAAGTCCTTCGTCAGGATGACATCATTCATTGATTTATCCAAACATTTCAGGTGATGACCAGTTCAGTCGGAGTTTCCTCAAACACCTCTTTCGTATTCTTCTTTACCACTCCGATTAAGTAACAAAAAGGGAATTTTCCAACAATAGTAGAAAACTCCCCTTTGCAAACCGGCGTGGTTAAAGTCCTACGCGATCCAATATCACGATTTAGAATCAACGAAAACTTTAATCATCGGATTGTTTCGGCTGGGCCTTAGCGGCTTTCGCCATATCATCCAAATGTTTCAGATACTCAGGCGTCACATCACCGGTGACATATTGACCATCAAAGCAAGAGCAATCAAATTGCTCAATAGTCGGATTCATGTCACGAAGCGCCGCCGTCAGGTCTTCAAGTCGTTGATAAATTACCGCGTCAGCTTCTAACACCTTGGCGACCGCCGGACCATCTTTGCCATCGCCGCAAATCAGTTCGCTGCGAGTCGGCATATCGATCCCATAAACATTGGGGAAACAGACGCGAGGCGCGCCGCTAGCCACGAAAACCTTTTTAGCTCCCGCCTGACGTGTCATGCGAACAATTTCACGCATCGTGGTGCCGCGTACGATGGAATCATCGACCAGAAGGACATTTTTACCGGCGAACTCAACCGCCATCGCATTGAGTTTCTGACGCACCGTCTTTTTGCGAACGGCCTGCCCCGGCATAATGAAGGTTCGTCCGACATAGCGATTTTTAATAAACCCTTCACGATACGGCAAATTGAGTTTTTGAGCCAATTGCTGAGCTGCCGGACGCGAACTGTCAGGGATCGGCATCACCACGTCAATTTCAGACAACGGAATTTGACGAGCCACTTCGTCGGCCAAATATTCCCCCAAACGCAAGCGGGCGCCATAAACCGAAATACCGTCAATCACACTGTCAGGACGAGCCAAGTAGACATACTCAAAGGCGCAAGGAACCAAACGAGGATTTTCAGCGCATTGAGCCTTGAAAATTTCTCCTTGCGTGTTGATAAAAATCGCTTCGCCCGGAGCCACGTCTCCTTCAAACTGAAATTCTTGCGCTTCAAGCACCACCGACTCGGAAGCGAAAAGAACTTCACGGCCTTTGTCAGTCATTTTCGTGCCATAGCAAAGCGGACGAATTCCAAAAGGATCTCGGAAAGCCACCATGCCTTTGCCGGCGATAAGGGCAATGCAGGCGTAGGCACCATGAACACGCCGGTGAACACCGTGCACGGCGCTGAAAATCACTTCAGGCGTCACTTTGGCATTGATCGTCAATCTCGAAAGTTCATCGGCAAAAACATTTAAGAGCACTTCCGAATCGCTTGTCGTGTTGATGTGGCGGCGATCGGCGTCATAAAGTTCTTGTTTAAGCGCTTCCGCGTTTGTCAGATTGCCGTTATGAACAAACATGATGCCGTACGGCGCATTCACGTAAAATGGCTGACTTTCTTCGTTGCTGTCAGCGTTGCCTTGCGTCGGGTAGCGGACTTGACCAACCCCGCTCGTACCCAACAAATCACGCATATTACGCGTGCGGAAAACATCGCGCACAAGCCCCATGGCCTTGTGCATGTGAAAGGTCAACCCGTCAAGCGTCGCGATACCAGCCGCATCCTGACCACGATGTTGCAAAAGCAACAACGAGTCATATAAACGTTGGTTCTCAGGCTCTTGAGAATACAAACCCACAATCCCACACATGATGATCAATCCTTAAGTTAGAAATGAGAAAAGAGAAATCGCTCTTATTTTATCGGCGAAGCTGCGCCAAAGAGTCGGGCAGGAACGGCATCATCATATCAATGCCGTTTTCCGCAAGCGGAATGCAAAACGAATGCTTCCACATCGATGTCGTCGGCGCCGAGGTCATGCCGGCTAAAAACACCACAGCGCAAACAAACACCACGCCCCTGAGCAGCCCGAAAACACTGCCCAAAATCCGATCTTCGGCGCTGATATTGGCCGCTTCGAGCATTTTGCGCAAAATGGTACCCAGCAACCCAATCGCAAAAACGCACACCACGCAGATCAGCACAGCGGCAATGATTGTGCGCACAGCCGGTCCCAAGCTTTCGAGCGGGATTTTATCAGCTAACTCGGTGGAGTACTTCAAGGCAAACACGATGCCAATCACCCACCCCACAATCGATAAAATTTCACGGATGACGCCGCGGGCGACACCCACTATGGTCGAGAGTGCCAACACTATCACGATGGCCCAGTCTAATTCATTCACAATTCCGTCTTCCTATGGTTTATTGTTTTGAGCGCGTTCGCGGGCAAGCTGCTCAGCGATGAAATCGCGCTCCGCGTTGCGTATCATGCCAGCAAGCGGATCGTCATCAACTTTGGTTTGCTTTTGCCCTTGTGACTTTGCAGAGGGCTTCGGCGCTTTGCTCGCAGGCTGACTTGACGTCTTAGAGCTCGACGACTTTGTCGTTTGCGCCTTTGACTTATTGGTCACGTTTGACGAAGAGGCTGGCGCTTTTTGAGTTGAACCCGCGGACTTAACCACCGATTTTTGGCTGTTGTCTTGAGTCTTCTTGACTGCAGACTCAGAAGGAGTGGCATGTTTAGCAGCCTCGTTGGCATTTTGAGTTGCGGCCTTAAGCGTTTGAGCGGGTTTGATGCGCTCAATGGCTCGGGTTTCCGTTTTTTCCACCTGAATTGGCATATGGGAAATGTTTTGACTATTCAGATACTGAACAACTTTTTCAGCCTCCGCCTTCGTCTTGAACAAACCCAAACGCACTCGCCACAGAGTTGCCGATTTTTTCTGAACTTTCACAGCATAAACCGGCAAGCCCATCGCTTGGTATTTGGCCATCTCCCGCATGGCGCCCCGTTCACTGCTAGTTGCCAACACCTGAATAAAAAGAGTCCCGGGAACCTGCATTTCATCATCGTCCACAGGGGCCGGAGTTGTTGTCTCTTCTCCTATGTCATTCGGCTGCGTCAAGTCTTTAAGAGGACCTTTACCCATAGAAACCGGTTCCGGTCGATTGACGACTAGCTCTAATTTCTCCAAGGGCTCTTTGGGAATATCGGGAATGCGCGTTTGCGCCTCTTCCTGGGTGTCAATAGCCGGAGTTTCAAAAACAAGCGGTAAAAACACAACTGCGGTCGCCAACAACACCAACCCGCCGATCAGGCGATGGCGAACACGAGCCTTCGCCTGACGCTCTTGCATTTGAGCGTCGGGCGTCACCGAGGGCTCGGGCTTTGCCGAAGCCTCATCAGGCTGCCAGTATTCCTGTGCCTTATCGGGCGAGCGATTCTCTTGCATGGGTTTAACGGGTAAAGAACGGCAACGTCGCCGTCACTGTCACAAAGGAACCAAAGACGATTATTGTATCAGTGGCACGCGCTTCGTGTTGAGCTTTTTTAAGCGCTGTTGCAATATCGTCTAACACATTGATTTTACTATCTTCAACACCCGCTTCCAACATCGTGCGTCGCAATAGTTCAGACGTTGCCCCGCGAGGCGGCGGAAGCGTGGCGATGTACCACTCATCAATCTCATCTTTCATGATTTTGACGACATCAAGCATATCTTTGTCGGCAAGCATTCCGAAAACCGCAAGGGTTCTCCCCTCTTTAGGCAATGCTTTCACGTTTTGCGCCAAAACGCGAGCCGCATGCGGATTGTGCCCGACATCAAGATAAGTCAAAGGGGTCTTGGCAACGCACTCGAATCTTGCGCGAACCCGAACCGTTTCAAGCCCTTGGGCAATCGCTTGCTCCGTCACCGGAAGCTGATCCTTTAATGCGTCGACCAGTGCCAGCACACCGGCGGCATTATCAAATTGATTATGACCGCGAAGCGCCGGATAAGGAACGTTCCAACTGGAAGAGCGTCCCGTGAAAGAGAGTCCCTTGCCGTTATCCTTGATGTCAAAATCCCTGCCGTAGACTTGCAGATCACAGCCAAGCGCTTGAGCGTACTGCAAAAGTTTTTTCGGCGGATTACGGTCTGCGCAAACGGCGGGTTTGCCTTGACGATACACATGGGCTTTTTCCCAACCGATGCTATCTCGAGTATTGCCGAGAAACGCCTCGTGATCAATCCCAATAGTGGTCACAATGCTTGCCGTAGGTTCCAACGCATTGATCGCATCCAGTCTCCCACCCAAGCCGATTTCCAAGATAACGACATCCGGCGCGGCTTTTTGAAAAGTTCGCAAAATCGCCAACGCGGTGAATTCAAAATAGGTGAGAGGCAACCCTTTGCGAGCTGCGTCGACCTCAGCAAACGAAGCAATCAACGGCGCATCCTCAACTTCAACGCCGTTAACGCAGGCCCGCTCATTAAAACGCAACATATGAGGCGACGTGTGCATGGCCGTCTTATAGCCTGCAGCCCGATAAATCGACTCAAGCATCGCGCAAGTGCTACCCTTGCCGTTGGTGCCCGCAACGATGATCAGCGGGCAATCAAACCGAATGCCGAGGCGATCGAGCATCGTTTTCATCCGCTCTAGCCCCAAGTGAATGACCGATTCCGGATGCTGTGACTCCACAAAGCGCAACCAGTCGGTTAATGTTTGACGATTTTCTAGCATTTCCTAGTGCCTAAAACAGTTCGACCACACCTTGCGGCATGGTCGAGAAAAAATGCAATCTCACTTATTCCGCGTCGGTAATTCGGCGTCTCATGAGCATGGCCATGATTTCGGCGATATTGGCTCGCATCTCGCGGCGATCCACAATCATGTCAATCGCGCCCTTTTTCAATAAAAATTCCGAGCGTTGGAATCCATCGGGTAATTTTTCACGAACGGTCTGTTCAATCACACGAGGACCGGCAAAACCAATCAAGGCTTTCGGCTCTGCGATCACCACATCGCCCATGAAAGCAAAGCTGGCTGACACACCGCCCATGGTCGGATCCGTCAATACTGAAATGAAGGGAAGCTTTTCCTGAGCAAGTCCGGCAATGGCTGCCGTTGTCTTCGCCATTTGCATCAAAGACAAAAGACCTTCTTGCATGCGAGCGCCGCCTGAGGCGGCAAAGCAAACAAACGGGCACTTGAGTCGGGTGGCTTCGGCAACTCCCCGCACAAAACGCTCTCCGACCACGGATCCCATGGAGCCACCCATGAAGTTAAAGTCAAAGGCCGCGACAACCACGGGCAGGCCTCGAAGCGTGCCGCGCTTAACTACCAGGGCGTCTGTTTCGTGCGTTTTTTGTTGCGCCTGAGCAATGCGAGCCGGATACGGTTTGCTATCAACAAACTTCAACGGGTCGGCCGGCTGGACTTCCTCACCTAACTCAATCTGATTTTGAGGATCTAGAAACGACTCCACACGTGTGCGAGCAGACAGGCGCATATGGTAGCCACATTTCGGGCAGACCATCAACGAATCTTCCAATTCTTCGGTATAAAGCACCTGCTCACAATTCGGACACTTTGTCCACAACCCCTCGGGAATCGCACTTTCTTTTTTCTTCTCGTTTGCCTCGTTTTCTTCACGCTTATGAATCCGGGGCAATAAACGATCGATCCAACTCATGAGTAATCCTTTTTAACGTTGCGTATTCGCAGAAATAAACTCAACGATTATAGCCAATATTTAGGCGGGAAAATCCCATTGACAAGGTGAATATTGCGGCAAATTGAACGCTTCAGGGTAGCGAACGCCGACCAGATAAAGCCCCCCGGCGGCAAAGGTGGGAGCGGCAAGACGTCTGTCACATGCCCTAAAAACCTTCTCAAACCAATCAAGGTTTTCTCGTCCTGTCCCCACATAAACCAAGCTGCCGACAATGTTGCGAACCATATGATGTAAAAAAGCGTTCGCTCGAAGTCGAATGGCGATGAAACGCCCCCGACGACGAACCGTGATCTCATGCATGATCCGAACCGGACTTTTCGCCTGACATTCAGAAGCCCTGAAACTCGAGAAATCGTGTTCGCCCAATAAAAGATCAGCCGCTTGTTGCATCTTCACTTCATCACATGGCCGGAAAACCCAGCCGACCTTGCCTTCGGTTAAAGGATCTCGAACCGGGTCATTGAGCAGCCAATACTCATAGGTTCTTTCCGTCGCGCTAAAACGAGCCGAGAAATCTTCGGGAACCACGCGGGCCCAACGCACACTCACGGTTGAGGGTAAAAAAGTGTTCACCCCTCGTACCCACGAAGCTAGCGGTCGGTCAACCGGCGAAAGAAAATCCACCACTTGATGCGTGGCATGAACTCCTGTATCCGTTCTGCCGGCACAAACTGTCGCGATGGGATATGTTGTGAATTGTTGCAACGCCGATTCAAGCGTATTTTGAACGTTCGGCATTTGCGGCTG
>ERZ779866.730-NODE-730-length-36189-cov-3.201445_pt1 | contig 36189 bp, 48 predicted proteins | sample MGYA00511248_ERZ779866 | MGnify/ENA primary metagenome ERZ779866 (study PRJEB29588, sample SAMEA2155758) | human gut metagenome | biome: human gut; feature: human-associated habitat; material: faeces | place: Denmark | collected 2008/2010 ... | reverse complement strand
AATATTACTCATTTTTTTATTCTAAACCGGAATAACGCCTATTCCAATTTGGTATTATGAAATCTCTGTCCTACCATAAAACGCCAAAATTCCTGGGCCTCTTTAGGAAGAATACGTCCTTTTTTTCTAGCAACAATAACATAGCGGTAAATACCTTCTTCTTTTAACATACCATAAACTACCTGGTCAGTATGCTCTGCCTTCATTACAGTAACCCTTGGAACCAGGACAATTCCACCTCCTCCGCAGGCTATCGCGTAGCGGGTGTCCACATAATCAATCCGTAATGGAGCCGTGGGCCGGATTCTAAATTTTTTTAAGAATGCACACTCCGCATAATAAAGACTGTGTTCCGGTGTCGATAAAATATAACGAAGAGCGGGAGAGCGGAATTTTTCAGCTTCGATAAGCACCGGATGAAATAGATTTGAACCTGTAGTATCTATACCCGAAAGAAGCTCATTGCCGATTGGGATTACGAATACCAACGGATCCTCCTCCAAAGGCATATACTCTATTTGCCCCGACATGACAGGATCTGTATAAATAGCCAAATCTACACTTTCCTCTTCCAAAGCTTTTTCACATTCTTCCGCACTCATATCCAAATACTCTAAAGATGTTTCTGGATAACATTTTAAAAAATCTGCTGTATGTACGCCTGCATAGTGTCCGCCTCGATGAGTGGTTGCCACTCGGACTGGCCTGACCGGCATTTTATTTGCTTGAGCAAGACTACAATTCAGTTCCTTTTCTAATTCCTGATATTTAGCAGCAAATTCTAAAAAAATTTTCCCTTTTTCTGTAAAAGCGGATATGTCGGCAGCGGATTATTTAAAGCGGAAGGAAGATATTTTGATATATTTGAAGGAATATTCTTAAAAATATGCATAAAATATCAGTAATACCAGTAAAAGAGAAACATATTCACAAAAAAGCCTTGAAAAAACGAATATATTGTGATAACATAAGGGTATTGTAATTCAAGTTGATAGTTTTGTTAATACGGAGGTGCTTTAATGGAATACGAAACACTCTGCAAATTGTATTACAAAGATACTGACAGCTATAAACAGACCTATGAAATGAGATTTAATTCGCCGGAATCATTCAAGCTGGACTTTGAAATAGAGGGCAATCAGGCTTTCTTTATTCAAAACCGTGAAATGGTTGAACTGATGTTCAAGATACTCCGCCTGGATAAAGATATTGCTTTACTTTGCAGCAAGCTGCCGAGAAAAGCTTTGTTGCAGTATTCAAGGAAATGTCTTATTGATGAAATAGTCCTTACAAACGATATTGAAGGTATTCACAGCAGCAGAAAAGAAATAGGCGAAGCTTTGTTTGTGCTTGAGAATAGATCTGAGGAGAAGAAAAGAAAAACAAGGTTTGCGGGCCTGGTGAATAAATATTTCAAACTCAGCAGCGGTGAAGAAGTACCGCTTTCTACCTGTGAGGACATACGCAGCTTATACGATGAGATAGTTCTCAAAGAAGTAAGAGAAGAAGACCCGAATAATATTCCGGACGGAAAGCTGTTCAGAAAGGACAAAACATCTGTCGTCAGCGCCACCGGGAAAGAGATACATCCGGGAATGACGCCGGAAAGCAAAATCATAGAATATATGACGAAGGCATTAAATATTCTGAATGAAGACGGTATTGAGAAGCTTTACAGAATAAGTCTCTTTCATTATATGATAGGATACATTCACCCGTTTTACGACGGAAACGGCAGAATAGCGCGTTTTATTTTCAGCTACTGTTTATCGTGCTCGATGGAGCATATATGGGCATATAGGATATCGGAAGCCATAAAGGAAAACAAGAAAGATTATTATAAAGCTTTTGAGATTTGTAATGATTACAGGAACAAGGGCGATTTGACTCCATTTATCATAATGATGCTTAATGTGGTCTACAATTCAGGAAAAGAGCTTTTTGATTCTTTATACAAAAAGAGTATTGTATGGGCAAGATATGAAAAAATTGCGGAAGATTTCAAGCAGGCTGAAGATGTTACAGTGAGAAAGCTTTACAGTGTGCTTATTCAGGCGGCATTGTTTAGTGAAGAGGGAATCAGCACGATTGAATTACTCGACTTTCTTAACATAAGCCGTTCCGGATTAAAGCAAAAGCTGGATATTGTAAAAGAACAGGGGCTTCTTTGCCAAGATAAAAAGGGAAGAGAGAACTTCTATCAGATAGATATCCGAAAAATGGACGAGTTATCAGAAAAGCAATAATATCCTTATTTCTCCGAATGATAAAACGATACAGATATTTTTTAAGCCGTTCCTTTAGGAACGGCTTTTTAATTTGCCCGGCTCATGGCAGCTCCATATTGCACACGCTATTTTTCCTTTTCCTGTAAAAGGTTTTCAAAGAAGCGGTCGAGGAGCTCGGAGGTCTGCTTCTGCTTTTCTGAGTATGTATGCTGATAGACGGTTTTGAGCATATTGGAAGTAGAATGACCCATGCGCTCCATGGCGTATTTATCAGGCACGCCCAGCATGAGCATGGTAGAGGCATAGGCGTGCCTGAGATCATATATTCGGCAGTGGGGGAGATTGTTCTTCTTTAAAAGTCTGCGGAACATGGCTGTAAATGCCGAATATGTAAGGTCAAAAACAAACGAACAAGAGGGAGACTGAGGCATTTCTTTTAAGGCGTCAAGGAGTACAGACGGGATATCCATCGTCCTGGTACGGTTAAAGGCTTTTGTTGTCTCTTTATATATCTTTTCGCCGCCGTCGGCATAGACAAGGGCAGAGTGTATATACACTCTGTCTTTTTTTATATCCTCTTTTTTCAATGCGAGAATCTCGGACGGAGACAGGCCGAGAGTGGCGACAAAAAGCAGGAAGGTATAAAGGCGTATATCCTTTTCTTTTGCCGCCGAAAGAATTAGGGCGACACGGTCGGGGTCGGGTATTTCCCGAAGCTTTTTCTGAGGCGGGGGAACAGATAGCTTGGGAAGAGGCAGACCGCACTGTGAGAAGACGGCCGACAGAAAGCCTATCTGATTTTTTATGGATTTGGGCGAATAGGCAGCGGCATTTTCATTTATCAGATTTTGCAGCTCGAGAGCCGTTATTTTGGACATCATACGGTCTGACAAAGGGGAGAGTGCCGTGCGTGTTATTACGGTATATCCCCTTATAGTGGAGGGTGAAAGAATGTTGCTTTTGCTTTGGATATATCTTTCTGCTGCCTTCAAGAAGGTGAGACGGTTTTCGGACAGGCCAATGCGGAGCTTTTCCTCCTGTTCCGCTGCCAAAGCCTGAGCTTTACGGGCAGAATCGGCCGTCACTGAATAACGCCTGCCGTCCACCGAAAATTGTACTCTGTAATTTCCCGAGGGCAATTTAGTGGCTTTGGACATGATTTCTCCTTTCTTTTTTAAATGGGTAAAATGAGGTCGTGTATCAGCTGATCGGTTTTCTTTTCCCATACTGCTTTGTCGCACACAACGACCAGTCTTTTTCGGGCTCGGCTTACGGCTGTATTCATGACCTGCTTTCCGTTTGTGTTGTCTTTATTCGTATTGGTAAAATAAAAATCGGTCGTATCCACGACACTCAAAATGACGGTATCCCACTCACGCCCCTGAGACTTGTGAACGGTCATCACCTTGTTTTCCTGTCTTAAAAGGGGAAAACGGCGCTGAATAGCCGCAACTTGGTTTTTATATGGGGTAATTATTGCAAAATCCGAAAGGTCGTTATTTTTAATATACTCCTCTATGGCGTCTATTTCGGCGGTGTTGACGCGGTCTTTGACGGTGTTTGCAGGTGCGTCGATAGTTACTATCTCTGTAAAAATGTCAGGGGCGGAGCGCAGACCCATTCGGTAAACATGTTTGTCCAGAATGTCGGCAAGAGAAGAGGAAAAACGATATGTGAGAGTGAGATCGGATTTTCGCATGACTTTAAAAGCCGGAAGCGAATGTTGCACATATATCTCTCTGAGAGCTTCAGCGTCTGACGAGAAAAAATCTTCGACATACAGCGAGGACATATCCCAGAAAAAAACATTGTGGAGATCTGACCTGTCCGCATAATCTTTTTTCTCAAAGAGAGAGCTGCTGCCTTCGAAAACAGGGGGCAGCTGCATGTGGTCTCCCAGCAAGGTGACAGGGCAGCCGCAGGTGAAGAGACAGAGAGCTTTGCACAGATTTAGAAAGGCTGCTTCATCTACAAAAATATGAATAGGGTTCAGAGTGTCGGAAGGAAAGGCCTGACAATATTTGTCGACGGTACAGGCGATAAGGCGTGCATTTTCGATTGCGGCATCGGAAGTATGGCGGCGGTTCAGAGCTTCCGAAAGGCTTTCCAGCTCTTCTTCAAGAGCCTCTATTTTACAGGCGTTTACGGAGTCTGCGAAAAACCCTGATGCTTCAAGACGATCCTCATACCCGGGAAGCATGCTTTGCACTTTAAAAGTCAAAAGGGACAGCGTGTGTCTGTTCAGATCTTTTACAAGATAACCTATATTGCTGTCGTCAGTGAGACGGGATTTTATGTCCTCGATTGTCCGATCAAGAGAGACGGCAAGACTTTCTGCCGACACGACGAGCTCATTTCTTGAACGCTCGAGTTCCGAGAGACTTGCGGAAACGGCGTCGCACCGCTTGAAATTGTATTCTCGGGATTCTCGCAGAGACTGTATGAGCTCTCTGTCGCGCTGCACCGCTCCGGGGAAAAGCAGCCTGACAAAGGGGAAGTACCTCTTTTGCGACAGGCGTTCCATTCTGCGCAGAAACATATCGGCTTCGTGCATTAGTGAGCGAAATTCAGAAGTCTTTGCGCTTATATCTTTGAGACATTCCGAAAGGGCTGTCTCGGCTTTCTGAGATTTTTGTCTGAGGGATACCGCTTCGGTCAGCTCGGCGGAAAGCTTTGAATATTTCTCCCATTCTTTTACCGCCTTTATTTTTGCCTTGACGCTTTTTATCTCTTTTTCAAGCTGAGATATAGTCTTGTCCACGCGGCTGCCCTCACAGCACTCGGGATAGAGCTTTCTGAAAGATTCCGACGGAATACCGAGACGGCATACACAGGAAAGAGGAATACCGTTCTCTTTGAGCATTGGAAGTATGCCCGAAAGGCTTTGCTCCAAAGCGTTGTTGGTGGGAGCGCACAGCAGGATTTTGCCGTCTGACGGCATGTTTTTTATGTAATGCATTATGGATTGGGAAAGCACGACGGTGGTCTTTCCCGTTCCGGGAGGCCCCCAGATATATGAAAAAGGAGATGTGAATATGTTTTCTATCGCCTCCTTCTGGTTATCAGAGGGGGAGCGTGTACCTTCAAATGAGGCGGGCGGTTTGAGGACGGAGGCTCTCTTCGGCAGACAAAGGTTAAATGAGTTTTCAATGTGCCAATCCCACACCCGTTTTATGAGAAATCTCAAATCCGATATTACGATAATATCTTTCGCCGCGAGATTTGAGAAATCGGGAAACAGCTCATCGTTCGGGCGCAGTTTGAGAGACTGAGTTTTTTCGTCGTATGAGATAAATGAAAAGGCATGTTCTTCGAGGAGCACGCCGTTTATTTTCAAAAGACATGATTCGGGAAAGGATATCTTCGACATGAGAGACAGGGTGATAGTATTGCTTTCACCGTCATACTGCAACTTTGAAACACCTACCCTTATTTCCGACAGTTGTTTTTTGCAGGCATAATTATAGTAATTTTCGGCAGCGGCGATAAGGTCGAGATGTCGCTGCGAAGCCTTTGAAAGAGGCTCGTCCACAGGAGAGGAAGATACGCGGGCCTTTATGGTTTTCATACTTTATCTCCTTGTTTTTTAATTAAAACTTTGCACGCAGCTCAACAACCTTGCCGATGATGACGACGGGAAGGGAGAGGATTTCTTCGTCTGAATACAGCATGGTTTCAAAAGCGGAATTGAGAGGAATGAGCATGACGCCCTGTGGCGTCTTTTTTATTTTTTTGCAGGTGGCCTCGTCGCCGTTGACCAGGACGATGGCAATCTCACCGTCTTTTACATCACTTTGCTTTTTGACAATGACAACATCGCCTTCGAGAAATCGCGGCTCCATTGAACTGCCCTTGATTTTCAGAGCAAAGTAATCCTGTCCGCAAGAGGTGATGTTTGAGATGTCCTCATAGTCGGTTATGTCCTGTATGGCTTCCGATGGAACACCCGCCTGCACAGAGCCGAGAACCGGCACCCAGACAGGGGAGGAAGTTTCATCACTGTTTCCGAGCAGATAATCTACCGACACATTAAAGTAGTTGGCAAACTTTGTAAGCAGATCAAGGCTAAGCTGTCGTTTACCTGTTTCATAAAAGGAAATGGCGGCTTCCGACACCGAAAAGAGATCCCCCAGTTGTTTCATTGATAGTCCGGCTTTTTTGCGAAGTTCTCTCAAGCGAAGATTTGTATCAGACATATTTGCACTCCTTAAAGGTATTTATGATATAATCATACACTTTACAATTTGAAAAGTAAACACATAATAACAAATCGTAAAGTAGATACTTGACAAAATGTGAAGATAATGGTAATATAAAATTAAACTTAACAATATGTTTAGATAAAACGGAGGAGTGAAACCAAATGCTGAAAGAAATAAGGGAGAAAAAAGGAATTACACAGCAGGAGTTAGCTGAAAAACTTAACATTTCAGGAGGGTATATAAGCCTTTTGGAGAGCGGAGCAAGACGGCCGTCGGTAGAGTTGGCAAAAAAAATAGCCAAGATATTGGATATAGAGTGGACAAGTTTTTTTGAATGATTACCCGTGAGGAGGAGAAAAAATGAAAGGCATGGATAAATGGCTGATATTCAGAGGAAGAGACGAGATGGATCCGTATTATCGCGTTGAGACGGGGACATATGATTTTGCCTGGCCTGACGGAACATGGGCCAACATCGTGATTGATTTCGACCTTTACGAAGAGCACATGCATATTTTCGCGAAAAACATAAAGGGCAGGACTATTCGTGCAGGCATAGTAAGGGCGACAGGAGATATAGAAGCCGTCAGCATAACGGCATCTTCACTGTCGGCCGATGTGATAAAAGCCGAGCATGCAGAGGCGGAGTGTAAGATAGAGGCGAGAAAGTACATAGAGGCAAAACACATAGAGGCAGACGAGCTGGAAGCAAAGGAGATAAGGGCGGAAAGGGTAAACTGCGGCATTATAAAGGCGGGGCAGGCGGCTTTTTCACCTATCCGATATAGGAAAGAGCCCGAAGCTATCACGAATGAAACATGGAAAGATAAACTTTACGGCAAGGCCGAGCTCATAGAGGCTGCCGATGCCGAAGAAGACATAAGGCGAGTGAGAGAACGGGAGAACGATGAATACCGCAAGTATATGATAGAGGCAATGTTAGCATGGTAGGAATTATGGTTAAAACAGGCGCCGCTGCTTTCGTGATGATGGTGTTTTCGGCAGCGGCGTATGAGGCAGGTTTCATAACAAAAAGTCAGGGGCTTTTGCAGGTGTTTTTGTTTATGCCTGCGTTTATACAGGGCTTAAAGGAGGTGGCAAAAATTGCCGAAGGTATATCTGACGACGAATGACAGAAAGGACGCGTCCATGAGCGGAGTAATACGCATGGCGCTGAGAAAAAAGAATCTGAATATAAGCAGGTTGGCGGTCATGATGGGGCTGTCGGTGCCCACCATGTACGGCAGGATGAGACAGCCCGAAAACTTTACGGTAAAGGAACTGAGGAGGATAGCCGACATACTGGAGATAAGCGCGGCGGAGCTGGGCGACAATGTATGAAGCGCGGAAAGAGATATGAGACATGCCGCGTATGCGGCAGAGAATGGAATGTAAGTACACAGGCAGCCGGGGGCGGATACATATGCCCGCGCTGCGGAAAGGCGGAACGATATGGAGAAAAGCTTGAGAGAGGCAGTGGTGTCGGCGGCTCTGGAACAGGCGGGCGCCGGCAGGGCGCTGAGGTTTAAGCAGAGGGCCGACCTCTATGCTCACAGGTGCATGAGAAATGCAAAAGACATGGCCGAGATGTTCGGCTCGGGTGAAGAGATATGGCTCGAGGAGATGGCGCAGCTGCTTTACGGCGAAGCTGAATGCAAAAGCGATGCAGAGACGAGGGACGAACAGTTTGACAAGATGTTTTACGATATGGCGTTCACTCAAAAGACGCAGAAAACCGTCCTGGGAGGCATAAGGCTCATGGTGTTTGACTATGGGGCGGTGCTCAGGGAGGAGAGTCTCAAGATAGGGCTTTCCTATGCCGTGGCTTTGGAGGAGGCGGCCGCAAGACTTTTGGAAAGGAGAAGCTGGGACGAAGGTTTTCAGTGACAGACAATGGAAAAGATGGCTTACAGGGCGTCGGATATCGCCTGCGCTTTGGGAATTACGGCGAGCGGTATGAGACACATGATAAAGAGCGGAAAGATAAAAGGGGTGAAAATAGGGGGCCGCTACTATATTTCAGCCCGTGAATATTGCAGGCTGAAAACCCTGATAGAAGAGGGGGACGCCGATGGGCAGACATAAAAAAGACGGACTGGAGTTTTTCTATCTCGACACCGAAATATTTTTAGACGACAGGATAAAGGCCCTCATCGGCAGATTCGGCTCCTTTGGCTTTGCGTTTTATATATACATTCTCTGCACGGCCTACAAGTGGGGATATTACTTTCACATAGACGAGGATTGGATATTTTCGGCCGCCAGAGAACTTTCGGGAGACACGGCGGAAGCGGTAAAGGTGCTGTTCTATCTCGTCAAAAAAGGGCTTTTGGACGAGGAGAAGATGAGGCTCTACTCGGTGGCCACATCGAGGGGAATACAGCTGAGATATCAGACGGCGGTAAAGACCAGGGCGGCCAAGAGAAAGGTGACGGTAAACGGAAAATACTGGATACTGACGGAGGAGGAGACCCAGAGGTACATAGAGGTGGGGGAGGATTTTTTATCCGAGAAAAACGGCGATTTTTCCTCGGAAAAACTCCCTTTTTTCCGAGGGGATATAGGAGTTGATCTGAGCCTTTTTCACGATAAATCCGAGAACAATGACGATTTTTCCGCGGAAAAATATTCTTTTTTCCAGGGCGGCCGAGAGAAAAAAAGAAAAGAAAAAGAAAAGTATACAAAAGAAAAAGAAATAGAAAAAAAGAGAGAGAGGGAGAAAGGGGGAAATGCAAAAGGGGGAAAACAGAGAGTGCCCCTCACGGCAAAGGTAAAAAGCGGAGTGGACAGGCATGCTTTCGGACAGTTTGAAAATGTGTTTCTGACAGAGGGCGAGAGACGGTCATTAGAGGAGAAATACACAAACGCCTCTCTCATGCTCGAGAGCTTTTCGTGCTACAAAAAGGCCTCGGGAAAGAAATACGATGACGACTATGCGGCCCTTTGCAAAATAGCCCTTAAAGACGGAGAGAGAAGAAGGGCAGCGGCGGTAAAGAAACCTGAGAGCATAAAGGCGGGAGTTCCGCCCAGCGACGAGGTGAGGGCCGTGTTTGCCGGGATATTCGGCAGGAAAGAGGAGGAGAGAGGTGATAACGGTAGAATGTCCCTTTTACAAATACCACATCATGAAGGAGATGAGGGTGAGGTGTGAAGAGGGCGGAATGAGATTTAAAACAAGGCAGGAGCTTTATGATCACATGCTGAAATACTGCCGAAGCGTAAAAAATTACAAAGATTGCCCCAAGGCAATAGAACTTACAGCGAAATGGGAGGAGATACTGTGAACGATGCCAAAGATTACCTCATAAGCAGGCAGGCTGCCGAGATAAGACAGCTCAAAGAGGAGCTGAAGGCCGAGAGAGCCAAGTGCGCCGTAGCCGAGGAGACGATAAAACACCTGGCATTGAGGCTTATGGAAAACACGGGAAAAAAGACGGTGGAGGTGGACAAGGAGGATTTGAAAAAGGCCGTGCTCACGAGATATGAGACGGAGCCCCTTTATGAAAACGGCAGCTTTAAGGGCTTCAGGATAGGGCTCAGAGAATGAAAGGCGTGTGCGATGAAAGATTTTGCGAAAAGGCCGCAGAGAGAAGCTGCATCTATTGCAGGGAATACCTTGACGGCAAATGCAAATCGGGGCACAGGGTTTCCAAAGGGAGACGCCGCTGCTTTGTATGCAGAGAGGGAGAAGAATGCGAAAACAGAGTTTTTTACATAACGGTCAAAATATGCCGCAGATGTAAAGGGGTGCTCACCTCGAAATACGGCCTCAAATACGGCATAGGCAGAGAATGTGCCGAAAGAGAGCGGGAGGAGATGTACCGCAAAATGTCCCTGAAAGGACAGATGACGATTTTTGAAGAGGAGAGTGAAGATGAACAGCATAGTTTTGATGGGCAGGCTGACGGCAGATCCGGAGCTCAAAACGACACCGAACGGGGTGTTTGTAACGAGTTTCTCGCTGGCTGTACAGAGGCGATCACAAAGAGGAGAGTGTGATTTCATACCGATAGTGGCGTGGAGGGGAAATGCCGAAGTGGTGACGAAGTATTTTGAAAAAGGACAGATGATGGCGCTCACGGGCCGCGTGTCCACAAGAAGCTATGAGGACAGAGAGGGAAAGACGAGAAAGGTCTTTGAGGTGACGGCCGAGGAGGTGTATTTCTGTTCTTCAAAGGAGAGGAAAGAAAGGGAGAAGGACGGAACGGAAGATGAAGAGCTGCCCTTTGCCCTGTGCGAGTGCTCGGATTTTGAATGCGGCGGACAGCTGCCGTTTTAAAGGAGGTTTCAAAAATGTTTATGTCGGAAGACGAGATACGCCGCTCATATCGTGAGGCCAAAGACCCCGAAAAGCAGATAAAGATACTGGCCGATATGAACTGCTGCACGGCCTTTCAGATAAAGCAGGTTTTGGGCATAAGGACCCGGGTGGACGAGAAGCTTTACGCAAGATTTGAAGAGCTCTACGGCAAGGGCATGAGCGATCAGAAGATAGCCAAGGAGACGGGGGTATCTCACCCCGTAGTGGCCGGGTGGAGAAAGACAAAGGACTTGCCGCCAAACGGAAAACAGGTGCCCAAGGGCCCTGCTGAAAGCGTAAAAGACGAGAACGGCAGCGGAGACAGGGCGAAAATACAGCCCTATATATTCGACTCCTTTTGTGAGGCATCAGAGCTCATGGGAAAAGAGGGTCTGCCCGTAAGAGACATATGGAGAGATGTTTTGGGAGAGGTGAGCGAAAAGCTTTTCTCACTGTCTCTCATATTTGACGAAGAGGACGGCGAGATAATGGCAGTGGCGGCGTCTCTTGCGGCAAGGTCTGTTTTATCGCAATATAAAAAATCAAAGGGCGGCGGGGACTGATTCCTCTGCCGCTCTGCAAAGTTTTCCCGTTTGCCGAGAGACTCGGAAAACAGGAAAGGGCTTCGGCCCGCTCGGAACGCCTTCGCGCGTTCTTTCAGGGCTTGTTAAGAGCCTAAGTTTTCAACCAAGGGGAAAGGAGAGGAATGTGGAGAAGAGACTTGTGAAAAAAATATGCAGGAGCGGAGACTGCGTTGAGGAGTTTTACTGTCTTAAAGGTCTTAAAAAGATGACCAGGGCCGAGAGAAAAAAGGGAGCCTCCGATTTGAGGAAGGCGGACAGCAATTTCAAAACGGCGGTCAAGAGACTGGCGAGAACACTCAACTGCAATTTTCACTCGGGAGATATGCTTATAACTCTGGACTATGAGGACGGCAGCCTAAAGGACGAAGGCGGAATTGAGAGAGACGGAAGGCTGTTTTTGCGCCGTCTCAAATACAGGCTCAAAAAACAGGGACAGGAGCTGAAGTCGGTATGGGTGATAGGACAGCGCAGCTCTCAGACGCTGCTGCCGGCAAGGCCTCACCACCACATCGTGATGAACAGAGTGGATTTCGAGACGGTGTGCGCCAACTGGCCTATGGGAAATGTCAATTACCGTCTTTTGCAGAATCAGAAGGATTACACCTCTCTGGCGGTATATCTTTTGAGGAATGTCAAAAGAGATATACCCGACGCGAAAAAATACAGACCCTCGAGGAACTTAAAGCTCCCCGAATGGGACGAGGTTACGGTCAGAAAGATGACCCCTATAAAAACGCCGAAAAATGCCAAGGTCATGTCGAGGGAGGAATACGATCCGGCAAGGGGCAGAGATTATGTGAGGTATACGGTATGACTCAGAAGGAGCTTTCGCGCCTTTTGTATCTGCAGCGGGAGATATTATCTTTAGATGAGGATATGGACTTTAAAGACAGGCTGAGCCCAAAGGACAGGGAGAAAAAGAGACGGCTTCTTCAGAGAAAGTCTGCGCGGCTTGAAAGAGAGCTTGAAAAGCTGACTCGGTTTATAGAGAGCGCCGACGACCCTCTCATGCGAATGATACTCAAATACCGATATCTTTACGGACTTTCGTGGACTGCGGTAGCCATGAGGGTGGGAGGCGGCAACACGGCGGAGAGCGTAAAAAAGAGGGCTTACAGATACCTTCAGAAGATGGGGAGATGAAAGGCGCACGGCGCCTTTTTTCTCTTTTTAAAACTTGTCCCGAATGTCCCGATTTTCTGTGATATGATGACAGTGAGGACATTTCGGGTACATAGCATCACAGAGAGACACAGGGGTGGGAGTGCGGTGATGATTACTGAATAATTTTACTTTACCGAAGATTTTTCGGCGCAGGGAGGTGGTTATTATAGCTGCGCGGCTGACAGACAGGCAAAAGAAGAAAATAGTGGTCGATTATCTCGAAAGCGGCAGCCTGAGAGCCACGGGAAAAAAGAACAAGGTGGCACCTGCCACAGTAAAGCGCGTCGTAAGCGAATGTTCCGATTTTGAGCAAAAAGTATTGCAGAAAAAAGAGGAGAACACGGCCGACATATATGCGTACATGGAGAAAAACAGAGATCTTGTGTGCGAAATCATAGGAAAAGGGCTTGCCGCATTAAACGATCCCGACAAGCTGGCGGCGGCAACGCCGTCTCAGATCACGACGGCCCTGGGCACACTTATCGACAAGTTCACATCTCCCCAGGGAGTGAGCAGGGAGGTCGAAGACCTGTCGGCTCTGGCCGATAAGCTCAAGCTATGAAACTGACATCGACAATACCCTGGGCCCCTTTCAGTGAAAAGCACAAGCGATATATCCGTGCCGCCTTTCACAACAAGATGAATGTGGCGGAAGGGGCGATAAGGTCGGGAAAGACCATAGACCACTGCATTATAGCCGCCGCATATCTTGAAAAGTGCCGTGACAGGATACATCTTGCCAGCGGCGCAACCATAGGAAACGCAAAGCTCAACATAGGAGTGTGCAACGGGTTCGGGCTTGAAAACCTGTTCCGCGGCCGCTGCCGATGGGGCAAGTACCGCGACAATGAAGCTCTGTTTGTAAACACTCAGACGGGGGAGAAAATAGTGGTATTTGCAGGCGGAGGGCGTGCCGACAGCTATAAACGCATTCTGGGCAACTCCTACGGGCTTTGGATAGCCACCGAGATAAACGAACACTATGACGAAGACGACAGCCGAACATCGTTTATCAAGGTCGCCTTCGGCCGTCAGGCGGCGGCCAAAGACCCTCTTGTGCTCTGGGATCTCAACCCCTGCGGACCGAATCACAGGATATACACCGACTACATAGACAAATACCGAAACGGGTATGAGGGAGGATATCAGTACTGTCACTTTACCCTGGAGGACAATCTCTCGGTGACAGAGCAGCGCAAAGCCGAGATAAAGAGCCAGTACGATGAACAGAGCGTATGGTACCGAAGGGATATTCTGGGAGAGCGCTGCACTGCCGAAGGGCTTGTATATCCTCTTTTCGCCGACAATCCGAAACGATATGAGACAGAATGCAAGGACATTCCGCCCTTGAAGTTTATAACAATAGGAGTGGATTTCGGCGGAAACAAGTCGGCCTACGCCTTTGCGGCGTCGGGGATAACGGAAGACCGAAAGCTCATCGCATTGAGGACGGTCCGCATACCGGCAAAGGGAGTCAGCGTAGAACAGATGACAGGTATGTTTACGCGGTTTGCAGAAGGGGTGGAAAGAGACTACAAAGAGGTGGATTATGTGTACGCCGACAGCGCCGAGCAGGCCATAATCAACTCTATGTACCGCCAGACGAAGTACAATGTGCGCAGCTGTTTCAAGGGAGAGATAATCGACAGAATACGCACGATGGACATTCTGCTTTCGGCAGACAGATTTCGATATGTAAAAGACGAATGCTCAAGCCTGGTGTCGGCTCTGAGCGACGCCGTGTGGGATCCTTCAAAACCCCATGATGTGAGACTGGACGACGGCAGCACCGACATAGACACGCTGGACGCTTTTGAGTACAGCTTCAGCGCGTTTTTAAAACAGCTTTTGCTTTGAGGAGGTGACAATATATTTTTCAGCAGCTTAAAAGGCGTATATACGCCGTTTTCGGCAAGACAGTTCCCGAAAAAACCGAGGGCGATATTCAGAAAAGCCGCCGATATAAGAGGGAATATGAGGACATACAGAGCGTAAACTTTTCTGCTCTTTTTGCCGGCTCTCTGGCCAATAAGGCGGTGAGCGACAGCAGCATGACTGTCCTCGACGCAGACGGAGAAAAAAGCAGACGCAGCGAGTTTGTATGCACCGTCATATATCCCGTATGGGACGGCATAAAACAGACTGTTGCCCAGGCTTTGGGAAAAGGCGGAAAGTTTCTCGTGCCCTATGTCATAAAAGACAGGATATATGTGGCCTCTCTCGATCAGACCCGCTGCATCGTAAACGGCGTAAGAGGCGACGGAAGAATGACCTCACTTACGGTGACGGCCGAGATAAAACAGGTGGGAAACACATATTACAGCCGCATTATCGACTATACCCTTGAGGGAGATACCCTTTCGGTCATCATCAAAGCCCTGGACGGCAGCGGAAACGAGGTGCCTTTGGACACGGTGGAGGAATGGGCTCTTATAACGCCCGAGTTCACCGCCGCGGGCATAGACCGAATACCTGTCGCCTTTTTGAAATGTCCCAAGGACAACAGGGAGGAGGACAGCTTTTACGGTGTGCCCATAACATACGGCTGCGGCGACACTATAAGACAGCTTCATGAGCTGGCCCGCCAGATAGAGAATGAATACGAAATCAAAAAGGCTTTCGTGGGCGCCGATGAGTTTCTCTTCGGCAAGGACGGAAAGCTGCCTGAAAACGGACTTTTTAGGAAGTTTTCGGGATCGCCTTCTTTGGACGGAAAGAGCTTCTGGGAGGTGTTTGACCCGAGCATAAGGGACAGCTCATATTACGCAAGATACAGCGCCCTTGCCCTTCAGCTTGAAAAGGAAGTGGGCACCTCGAGGGGCATACTGACAGAGCCGTCCACCTACGGAGCCACCGCCACCGAGATAAAGAGCGCCAACCATGACACCTTTTGTCTCGTTTCGGACATAAGGAAAAACATACAGAGATGTATGGAAGACCTTGTGTATTCGGTGGACATGTACGCCGAGCTCTTCTCGCTGACACCCAGCGGAGCGGCGGGCAGGTGCAGGGTGAGCTTTGACTGGGATATGTCCCTTGCGGAGAGCAGCCGAGAGACTTTTGAGCAGCTTTCCGAGCTGGAGAGCCGCGGCATCATCTCATCGGAGCGTCTCAACAGCTGGGTGACGGGGCAGTCTGTTGCCGATGCCAGGGAAGAGATAGAAAATGTGAGGAAGGAACAGACGAGGAGCGTCTCTGCGCTGATCTCTCCCGAGGATCTGGAGCCGTAATTTATGCTGAGTGAAAAGCAGATAGAGTCGGCCTTCGAGAAAATACGGGAGAGGATAGACAAGGTAAACGGCGAATATCTTAAAAAAGTGGGGGAGCAGATAAAGACGATAGGCAGGCTGAATCCTCAGAGTGTAAACCGAATAGAGCAGATGAGGATATACGGGGCGCAGTCCCGAAAGATAAAAAAGGAGCTTGAAAAAGCTCTCGGTCTGTCGGCAAAAGAGGTGAGCGCCCTTTTAAAGAGGGCCGCTGAGGAAGAGTACGCCTCGGCGGATTTTCCGGCGGTACAGACATGGAAGAAACCTATTCCTCTACTTCAAAATCATTCCCTCATGACATATATCGAAGCTGTCTCGGCTCAGACCGAGGAGACCTTTATAAACTACTCCAAAACCACGAATATAGACGAGAATTACCGTGAGACGGTCAGCGACGCCATAGACGCCGTTTCCCGCGGAGTGGACGACTATAACTCGGCCATAAGATCCTCCATGCGAAAGCTGGGGGGAGACGGGCTGAGGGTGACATACGAAAGCGGGCATACCCGCAGGCTCGACACTGCGATACGCATGAATATTCTCGACGGTGTAAAGCAGATAGCCGGTGAGGCCCAGAGGCAGATAGGAGAGCAGATCGGAGCGGACGGCGTGGAGCTGTCGGCCCATCCGTATTCGGCTGCCGACCACGAGGCGGCCCAGGGCAGGCAGTATACCCTTGAGGAATATGAGAAAATGCAGTCGGGAAGCAGCTTTAGCGATACAGACGGGAACAGATACGAGGGCTTTCGCCGCCCTGTCATGCAGTGGAACTGCCGACATTTTCCCAGCTATATCCTCATCGGCATATCTCCCCGAAGATACAGCGATGAGCAGCTGAAAAAGTGGCGGGAGAGCAACCGCAAAGGCTGTGAAATAGACGGAAAATCCTATACGATATACGAGGCGTCTCAGCTCATGAGAAGACTCGAGACAAAGATACGGCAGCAGAAGGACATAGCCAACCTGGCGAAAATATCGGGTGACGGCGTACTCAGAAGACAGGCCCAGACAAAAATACGGGAAATAAGGGCAAAATACAATGAGACGGCGGAAAAGGCAGGTCTTAGAGTGAGAAACGACAAGATGATTGTCGAAAGCCGAAGCGGAGATTGCGGATAAAGGCGCGCTGTCTATACAAAAAGCCCGTGATGCCATAAGAAACGGGGAATACCCCATCAATATAAACCCCGAGAAACAGAAGCGCCATATGGAGGGCACGAGTACAAAGGGACGAAGCGTCATCACCGTCAGCATGGAAGAGCTTCAGGAAATAGTGAACAGAACGGCAGGCAGCGGCGTAATGTCATCAAATGCCAAAGGTGAATGGGACAAAAAAGAAATTATACATGCGGGTACCGTTTTGGGCTATACAATAAACGAAGAAAATGTTATAATATACACAGAAAGAGGTAAAATCCATTACAGCAAGACGGGAGTGCATGTAGTACCCTATTCAGGAAGGTGAGTATATGAGAATAGAATATCCGGACAGATACCTCGGTAAAAAGATTCGAGTTTACTGCGACAGCGGAATGGCGTTTACAGGGACAATGACGGGATATTGCTTTGACTATGACGACGACGGAAACGAACTCACGGAAATAGATATAGATTGTAATTATTACCATGTCATAGGCGCAGCGGGAATGTCGTTTGTCGATACCGAAATAACAAAGATCGAGGTTTTGGACGAAGAGAAAAAATGATAGACGAAAAGGTTTTAAAGACTGTCGAAGAGATCCTTAAAAAAGGCCACCGCGTCGAGCTGATACCCGTCAAAGACGGGGTCAGGGTGATAAAGATCGAACGCAGGGAGGTAAAAGGATAAAATCAAATATTTCTCCCGCTCAGGAGCGTCTGAGCGGAAGACCCGAGCGTGGGTAGCTGCAAAAGCGGCTGTCCGCGCTTTTTTTATTTATACAATATTCCTCGGGCGCAGAGGTTTAAATGCGCGGGCCCCTTTCGCTGCGGTACAGCGGATTTATAAATAAAAACCATTTGGGGGCGGAAAGGAAACATATGGATTTTACGGAAATTTTCGGCGGGAACTCCCTTACATTGGAGCAGTTTCTCGAAAAGACAAAAGACATGAAGCTTTTTGACTTAGCCAAAGGCGGCTATGTGGCAAAAGGTAAGTATGACAGCGACATCGAAAGGCTCAAAGGCGATCTTAACGAGGCGAATGCCGCCATTGCGGCACTGGAGCAAAACAAAGACGATGCCGAAGCTCTCAAAGCCGAGCTCTTGAAATACAGGCAGGCGGAAAGTGAGAGACAGGCGCAGGCCGAAAAAGAGGCCGAAAGGGCAAAGCTCATAGAGAGATTTCAGGCGGCAAAGGGAGATAGAGAGTTTTCCTCGTCCTTTACGGAAAACGGCGTTTTGGAGGCATTCTCCGCCGCTCTCAAAAAGCCGGAAAACCTGGGCAAAGGCGACGCGGAGCTTTTCGCTTCTCTTACGAACGACCAGGAAGGGGTCTTTAAGAGCGCTGTCTCTCCCGTCAATATGGGCAAGATAACGGGAGAAAAAGGGGCGGAAAAGCCCAAAATGCCCACATTCTTTTAAACAGGAAAGGATTTTAAACTTATGTCACGAATTGACTCTCTTTCAATTTTGCTGGATCCTTCCGGCAAGGACAAACTGTCCGAGAAATACGGCCCTGTAATAGAAAATCTGCAGAAAAGCACCATCTCGGGCATACTCAAAAACAGGGATTTAAGCGGCGATCCCACTTCGGGAAGTGTCGAGGCCAAGAGGTTTGCAAACGCCTCATCCAAGGCCTACGGCACGGCCAGGGCGGCGGGAGCGGCCGACAAAATAAAGGCCAAGCCGGTGCCTGTATCTATAAACACCGACAGAGAGCTGCTCGAAGAGGTGGAGGAAAAGGACACCAGACTTTACGGAACAGATAATCTCATAGACCGCCGAATATCGGGTCACAGCAAAAGCATGGAGCGCGATCTGGAAAGAGCTTTCTTCAGCTGCGCCGAGACAAACGGCACGGCTTATACTCTTACGGCAACAGCTATAAACGAGCAGGTGGAGGAGCTTATTCAGAAAATCGAGACGACGAAAAACGACTATGTCGACGGTGTAGACCGCGATATGATCTCGGTGATTCTCGATACCGCAACCTACGGCAAAATGCGCAATTTCCTCGATACCTCTGCAAACAACTCCAATGTGGACACGGCAGGCCGTGATTTCGGTCTTTTCCACGGTGTAAAGGTGTATTCCAGCGTATATCTGCCGAGCGGCGTCACGATGATGGCAATGGCCGACGGAGCCATTGCCCAGCCGGTTATGACAACGCTTTCCGACCCCGTGAAGATTCAGCTGTCAAACGCCTACTCCTTTGGTCTGTTTTACAGCTACGGCACCGAGGCGGTCATGCCCGATCTTATATACCATGTGAGCGCGGAAGGCTAAGGCGGACAGTGTACATCGACTATGAAACCTATCTGACCATGGGGGGAAAAGCCGAAGAGACCGAATTTTCCCGCCTTGAGTACATGGCGGGAAAGAAGCTCGAAAGATATACCTTCGGAAGGATAAAGAACACCGAAAATCCTTCCGAAGCCGTGCAGAGATGCATGGCCGAGCTTATAAACGCCATGGCCCGTGCAGACCCCGTACCGCTCATGTCAGAAGCTCCTCTGAGCGGTTTTTCCAACGACGGGTACAGTGAGAGCTACGGTCAGCCTCTCACGGCTGAGAGCCTTGAAAAAAGCCTCTTGGCTTTAGCATATGATTTCCTCGCCGCAGAGACCGACAAAAACGGAGTGCCCCTTCTCTGGGCAGGGGTGACAGAATGAAAAACGCCGTAAGGGATATAACTCTCTATAACTATTACAGAGATACCTCGCCGGAAGAAGAGCATGACACATGCAGCCGCCTGTATATATCGGGCGTGTCGGTCTTCTGCGAAAACGGGGTGAACGCGGACAAGGAGGGCTTTTCTTCCTCCTCGGTGTACACCGTGAGAATACCCGAAAACTCGGTGAAGGCAAAATACACAGAGCCCTTTGAGTTTGACTCTCTCGGGGATAAAGAAGGGTATTTCACCCTGAGAGAGGGCGACAGGATAGTTTTGGGTATGAGCGGGGAAAAGACGCCTTCACGCGCACGCCTTGAGGAGCTTTACGGACGAAATGTTCTCGTAATAACCGGCGTCACGGACAACAGGGGCAAAAGGGCGCCTCACTATAAGGTGACGGGAAAATGAAGATAACAGCCACATTTGAGATGGATTCCCTCGGGAAAATACTGCGAAAGCGCAATCTTGAAAAAGGAGGGGCGGTGCAGAGGTATATCGACAGCGAAGTGATAAGGCAGTGCGAACCCTATGTGCCTTTTGATGAGGGAACACTTAATCGCTCGGCCTCCCTTGCCACACGCATAGGCAGCGGCACCGTGATATACGCCACTCCTTACGCCCGCTATCAGTACTACGGCATGGTGTACGGCCCCAACATCCCCATGACGATAGGAGGGGAAGAGACATTCCGCTCCCCGAAAGGGAAAATCAAAAGCCCGACGGGCAGGAGCCTTACATATAACAGGGAGAGGCATCCTCTCGCCGGATCAAGGTGGTTTGAGCGAATGAAGGCTGACCGAAAAAAGGACATACTCGATGGGGCGAAAAAGGTAGCGGGAGTGAAATGATGACAGAGACAAACACAATGAAAAATCTGCGTCTGTGGCTCAAAGAATGCCCTGCCGTAAACGGAACGGGCCGTTTTAATGTGGATTTCATGGACAGCGGCCCCACCTCATACGCCCTGTATTCGAGCCCTACGGCGGTAAATTACGGCACGGATGTTTTGGGAAATGTCTTTATAAGGCCTGTTCAGGAGCTCAATTACATATTTCAGGTTTTGTTTCCGTATTCGGAGGATGTGTCGCAGAATCTCAAAAACCTGGAGTTTTTCTCCGATGTGATGAACTGGATATATCTGCAAAACAGCCGAAAGAGCTTTCCCATAATCGAGGAGGGGACGGTACTGTCCGTTATGCCGACGCTGTCCCCGTATGTATATGCCGGAGACGGCCGAAGCGGACGATATCAGATACAGCTGAAAATAAAATACAGACGAAGATCTGACACAGAAAGGAGCATGATAAATGGCTGATATGACATTTAACACGGCTGCGGGTCAGACCGTAGGCCGCGAAATGATGATAGCCTATCTCAATACGGCGGAAGGTGATTCGCCCTCCGCCCCCAAATGGTCGCCCATCGGAAAAAGGGTGGAGGACAGCTCCATCGAGTTTGACTGGCAGACCGAGACCAAAGTCGATATATTCGGCAACACCTACACCACCGGCAAAAAGCCCACGAAAACCCAGACCTTTGAGCCCTGTGAGCTGGACGGAGACGATAAAGCCCAGATAAAAATATGGAATCTCGCCATAAAAGACGAGGCGGTAAACGCTCTGCTCAATCAGGATATGCTCATTGTGCACCTTTACGCCGGCACGGCAAAGACAGCGGTATTTGCCGAGAGATATTCCGCCTGTTCCGTACTTCCATCGAGCATAGGAGGCGAGGGAGGCGGCTCTATCGGGATGCCGATAGATGTGACCTACGGCGGCACGAGAACGACGGGCACGGCGTCCATAGCGGGCGGAGAAGTGACATTTACCGAAGGAGAACAGTGAGAGAAAACATGAGAGAACTGAGTTTTGACAGCGGACTTGTCACATATACCGTCAATGGGAAATGCCAGGTGTCTTTCAACCCCACTGACAGCAATTTCGCCTATCGTCTGTATTCGGCCTTTGAGGAGCTTCACGAAAAGCAGGAGAGCTACAAGAAAAGGCTGGAAGAAATAAATGACAAAAGGGAAATATTTGATTTCGCAAAGGAGAGGGACGCCGAAATGCGCCGTATTATTGACGGAGTATTTCAGGCAGAGGTGAGCGGAGATCTTTTCGGCGGGATGAATGTATATGCCATAGCGGGCGGTCTGCCTGTATGGTGTAACCTGCTTCTGGCCGTTATGGACGAGATGGACGCCGCCTGTATAAAGGAACAGAGAATGATGAGCCCCAGAGTGCAGGGGTATATCGACAAATACAGGAAATATCAAAGGTAAAAGGAGGGCGCGGCCGTGGTCTACACACTTCCGAAAAGTGTTGAGATAGGGGGCAAGAGCTTTGAAATACGCTATGATTTCAGAGTAATTCTGGACATTTTCGAGGTGCTCGGCGACATTGAAACCGACAGTGATGTCAAGGCTTATGCCGTGCTTCAGATGTTTTATGTGGATTTCGAAAGCATTTCCGATTATGACTGTGCTCTGAAGGAGTGCTTTCGTTTTATAAACGGCGGTACCGAAGATAAATATTCGGAAAAACAGCCGAAGCTTGTCTCGTGGAGCCGGGATTTTCCCTATATCGCAGCCCCGGTAAACCGCATTTTAGGCCGTGAGATAAGGGATATACCCTATGACGCCCAGAATAACACAGGGGGGCTCCACTGGTGGACTTTTCTCTCGGCATATATGGAAATAGGGGACTGTCTGTTTGCCCAAATCGTGAGAATAAGGGAGAAAAAGGCCAAAAGGAAACCTCTCGACAAATATGACAAGGAGTTTTATAAAAGAAATCGGCATCTTGTCGATATGAAAACCGGCTATACTCAGTCGGAAAATGAGCTTTTGAAACTGTGGACGGGAGGTGAAAGGTAATGTCAGACGGCTCCATTATTTTCGATACATCTTTAGACAACAGGCAGCTTACAAAAGAGCTTTCACGCCTCAATAAAAAGATACAGGGGCTGAATAATGAGATATATCTCAAACAGCGTCAGAAGATGCCGCTCACAGAGCAGGCCAGGCAGCTGGGAGCGCTTTTGGACGGGGCAAAGGCCAAGCTCTATGACATGCAGTCGGGACAGAAGTTTTATCCTTCCGCAAAAATAGAGGGACAGAAAAAGGAGATAGCCTCTCTGCAGAAGGAATGGGACAGGGTAAACGACCGAATAGACCGCATAGACGAGGGCATCGGCAGGGCGGCGGCAAGGGCCGAGCTTATGAAAACAGAGGCGGGAGGAATACAGGAAAGGCTGGCAAATACAAGCCATTTCAGCGAACTTATGGAAAAAGCCACCGAAAAGGCCCAGAAAAGCGCTCAGAGCTTCGCCGTAAGAATGAAGGAAGTGGTGCGCAGCGCCCTTGTGTTCAGTTTTATCACCCAGGGTCTCGGAGCTCTTCGTGAATGGCTTGAAAAGGTCATAAAAACCAACGGAAAGGCCACAGCTGCCATAGCGAGACTTAAAGGTGCGCTGCTCACATTGGCGCAGCCTATTGTAGAGGTGGTCATACCCGTTTTTGTATTTCTCATAAACCTTTTGACGAGGATAGCGTCGATAGCCGCGTCGGTTATGTCGGCGCTGTTCGGCACGACGGCCGAGCAGTCTTCGGAGAACGCGAAAAACCTCTATGACCAGTCCGAGGCTTTGGAAAGCGTGGGAAAAGGCGCCGAAAAGGCGGAGAAGCCTCTTGTGAGCTTCGACGAGATAAACAAGCTGTCAGAGAACAAAAGCTCGGGCGGAGGCTCTTCGGGCAATAGCGCGGGGACAATAGCCCCCGACTTTACATTTCTCGATATGACGGAGGAGAGACTTGACCGAATCGCCAAAGCCGTCATGCTGATAGGAGCCGGCTTTGCACTGTGGAAGCTCGGCAGCGCCCTTCCCGGAATGCTTGGAAGCGTGCTTAAAACACTGGGTGGTCTCGCGATTGCAGCGGGCGGTCTTATCCTTATATGGGACGGAATGAGAGACGCATGGGAAAACGGCGTTGACTGGGATAACATGGCAGAGATGATTTTAGGCGTAGCCGCCGTCACTGCAGGATTGGGGCTTGCCTTCGGCACCGTAGGCGCGGCAATAGGCTTGATAATCGGAGGGATAGCTCTTTTGATCACAGGCATCGGAGATATGATGAAAAACGGAATGAACCTTAAGAATCTGCTGCTCACCATAGGAGGCATAATGGCAGCGGGAATAGGCATAGCTTTGCTTGCGGGCAGCTGGATACCGATTTTGATAGCCGGTATTGCCGCTCTCCTTTTAGCCATAGTCTATTTTGCGGGAGAAGGCGATGCTCTGATATCGGGTCTTAAGGACATATTCGGCGGACTGATAGATTTTATTACGGGCGTCTTTACAGGCGACTGGGAAAAGGCCTGGGACGGCGTAAAACGCATTTTCAAAGGCATCTGGAACACGATACTCTCCATCGTCGGCTCGGTGGTAAACCTCATAATAGACGGCATAAACTGGCTCATTTCAAAGCTCAATACAATAAGCTTCAGCCTGCCCGACTGGGTGCCCGGCATAGGAGGAAAATCCTACGGCATAAACATAAGCCCCGTGGCCAAGTGGGAGATTCCGTATCTGGCCCAGGGAGCCGTGATACCGCCCAACCGTGAGTTTATGGCGGTGCTGGGAGACCAGAAGAACGGGACAAATATAGAAACTCCCCTCGCGACCATGATAGAGGCTTTTAAACAGGCGATGGCCGATACGGGCTACGGCGCCGGCAGCGAGGCGGTGCTGGTAATAGACGGGGAGGTATTCGGAAGATTGGCATACAGGCTCGGAAATAAAGAGGCCCGCCGCAAAGGCGTCAGCCTTGTAGAGGGAAAGATATGAGTTACATAAAACTGAACGGTACGGAGTTTGACGCCGAAGTGGCGATATCCTCATATAACAGAAACTTCAATGTGCTGGACGGTGAGAACGCGGGAAGAGTGATGACGGGCCGAATGGTGAGGGACATCATCGGCACATACATCGGCCACAAAATCAAGGTTTTCAGAAGGGACGACAATTACGAGGGTCTCGACAGGTTTTGGGACTATCTGGTGGAACACTCCGTAGACGACTTTGTAATGCTGGAGGCGGCCGACGGACAGAACACAATAGCCTATGAGGCATATTATACCGCCGCTTCTCAGGATATTGAAAAGGTTGAAAACGGAATAAATTACTGGGGTGAAATAGAAATCAATTTCATACCCATGGATGCGCAGGTGAGCCCGTGAGCAAAACAACGGTTCTGTATAAAGACACGGCGGCGGGAGCCGAAAGAGACGCATCTGTCTCGGCCGAAGGACGCTCTGATTTTTCAGACATTGAAAAGCTTCCTGATGGAGTTTCCCCAAAAGGAGCCGCGACGCTTGAAAACAATCAATGGCTTTTAGGCGGAAACTTCGTTCTTCTCGAAAACGAGGAGACGGCGTTCTGGTCAGAGGACATGAGCCTTAATGACTGCACTTTTGCGTCTCCGCCCGTCATTACGGTGGATTTCACAAAGCAGTATTCATCGGTGGGCATTTCCCTTGTATTTGACACGGCCGGGGGAAATTACTGTTCCTCTCTCAATATAAAGTGGTATCAGGGAGAAACCTTGAAATCTGAAAAGGATTTTGAGCCCGACTCACCGCTTTATTTCTGTGAAAACAGGGTGGAGAGCTACAACAAAATCGTCATTACCCTGAATAAAACAAGCCTGCCCTTCAGGCGCGCGAAAATACAGCAGATAATTTTCGGCCTGCACCGCACATTTGATATGTCGGAGCTGAGAGCCGTGTCGGTCACAAATGAAATGAGCCTTATTTCCGACGAGCTGCCCGTTTCCACCCTGAGATGGACGCTGGACAGCAGAGCCGATGTGGATTTTATGTTTCAGATAAAACAGCCCGTCGAAATAAGAAACGGCGGCAGCCTTCTGGGCGTATATTACATAGACGAAGCAGTGAGATCTTCGGAAAGGGTTTACGATATCGACTGCCGCGATGCCTTCGGTATTCTCGATGAGCTGACATTTGAAGGCGGGGCATATCTTTCGGGAAAGTCGGCAAAGGAACTTATAAACGAAATCCTCGGCGAGGATTTCACGGCGGAATATGACGACAATGTCTCCGACACCGTTCTTACGGGCATACTGAATCCTTCCTCAAAGAGAGAGGCTTTAAAGCAAGTCCTTTTCGCCTGGGGCGTGTGCGCCTCCACCGACGGAAGAGACAACATAAGGGTGTTCTCTCTGCCTGAGGATGCCTTTGAAATAAGCGCCGACAGAACATATACCGGTCTTAAAGTGACGACCGAAACGGCGGTGACAAAGGTGTCGGTAACGGCTCACCGATACGAAGAGGACGAAAACGGCTCTTTGGAGTTGAACGGTATAAAATACAGCGATACTCAGACGGTATACAGCGTTATAAACCCCGATGTAACCGCATCGGACAGGCAGAAGACGGTGGAGATACAAGGCGCCACTCTCGTCTCTGAAAAGAACGGGCAAAATACGGCGCAGCGGGTATATGATTTTTACCGCAAAAGAAACACAGGCAAGGCCAAGATAGTATGGGAAGGCGAAAGGCTCGGAGACAGGCTTGCGCTGCATAATCCATGGGGAGGGGTAAACACGGTACATATTTCAAAAATGGAAATAAAGCTGTCAAATACCGCTGCGGCCGACTGCGAAGGAAAAGGAGAATGAAACTTGCTTGAAAATCTTATAACCGACCGCACGGAAGCGGATTATCTGAAAGCGGCAGCATTCGCCGCCAAAAGCTGGGACAGCATGACCGATGAGGAGAAGAGTGAATGGCTGAAAGGTCTCAAAGGGGCGTACAACGCCTCGGATATGAACCGCGTTACAGAGGCCGCGCAATACATAGCGGAGCTTCTTAAAAAACACGGCTATGCCGTAAGATATGTCCCCGTGGAAATAGAAAAGGGAAGAACGGAGTGGATAAACAGCGACATACCGCGCTCGGAGCAGATGAGAGGGTATCTCGCCAATATAGAGGCGGTGCGATCGGTGCTGGCGATGCCGATATATACGCCGAAAACGCCCGAGAGCGCCGAAAATATGACATGGTCCGATGCAAACGACATAGAGAAAATACTCTTCATCATCGGGTCGGTAATCGAAAAAATGACCTCGTCCCGATTTCGTTCGGGCGAGGTATTTTCGGGGGAGTTTTAAAATTATGAAAGATATCATTGTAAAGGGCACGGGAAACAGCAGATACTTAAAGTCGGCGATAGACGAATCCGTGACATGGGAACAGTTCAGGGATATGCTGATTGCAGGTACGGCTCCCATAGACCTAAATGGAATAAACGAGGAAGGTTTTTTGGAGCAGGGCACTCCCTTGGGCAAGGAGACTCTCCTGTCTGATTGCTCTGAGGGCATCGGAGGTATGACCGCTCTCTCGGAGGAAAACAAAACCCCCGATGTGCGTGGGATATTCGCGTCTTTGGAGTTTAAGGCAGGCGAGACCGTTTTTAATGAGGACGGCTCCATAACCGAAACATACTCTGACGGAAGCGTAAAATCAACCGTATTTGCTTCAGACGGCCCCATAACCGAAACGCTCTCTCTTTCGGACGGCCGAAGTTTCAGAAAAACCACCGTTTTCCAAGAGGACGGCTCTATAAGCGAAAGAATTGAGGAGGTACAGCCATGAGCTGGGGAGAAGTCAAAAAGATAACTGAAAAGATAGACAATATGGAGACATACAGCACTTCTATATATGTCAACTCAGGCACATTTACGGTTCCTGCCGACGGGCGTTACCGCATTATCGCGATAGGCGCAGGCGGCACAGGGGGATCAGCCAGCTACTCGTATGGTAACAGCCGCGGAGGCGCAGGCGGCGGTGGTGGAGGCGGCGGAGTAGGAGTATTGATAATGAGTTTATCTAAAGGACAATCTGTGACTATAACGGTGGATGGTAATGCTTCCTTCGGTAGTTATGTTACAGCTACAAAAGGAAACAACGGAAAAGCAGGCACAGATGCTGGCTCAGGGGTTAATGGTGCAGGGGGCGAAGGAGGTAGTGCATCAGGAGATGGGGTGACTGTGTATAAGGGCACAAATGGTGTTGCAGGTAAAACTGATTCTTCTTGGCCCTCTACTTACTATATAGGAGGAGCGGGCGGCAGCGTTGCATACTCTCCTGTGGTCACTTTTGGCTCACAACCAGCAAGTATTAAAGGCGGCGCAGGAGGTAACGGCATATATGGGGCTGATGGAGACAGCGGCAAGAGAGGTGCAGGTGCGACTACAGATCTATCTTCGATAAGCGAACACTTGCATATCTATTATGGAAGAGGTGGAGGTAGCTACGGCGGCGGAGGCGGCGGTGGAGGCACTTATAAAAGCTCAGATTCTGTTAGCACTATTGGAGGCACAGGCGGCGCGGCTGCGGTCATAATACAGTATCTCGGATTTTAAGGAGGAAAATATGCTGGCTCACATACAGTACGGACAGGTTACCGAGGTGTATCCGTACACCAAAGAATCGGCAAAGCCGTATTTCACGGCGGAGTTTATCGCTCAGTGCGTAGAGACCGACGACGAAAACGCAGTCGCCGGAGCGGTCTACGACGCAAAGGCAGGGACATTTACAGACCCGAGTAAAGAGCCCGAGCCTGAAAAACATATTGAATAAGAGAGGTAAACCATGACATTGCAGATGAGAAACTGGCGTGTCGATCTGTCACACATTCTGTTTTTGGGATTTAAAGGGGATTCACACGCTGAAACATTTACTCTGCTCACAGATTTTGAGGAGGACTTTGACCTCAAACTCGATGTGGAGCTGGAGGGACAGAAAAACATAATTCAGCTTTTTAAGACGGCGGACAGGACATATTCCGTCACACTGACCCGCGACATGACGGGAGCGAACGGCATCTACAAGGCTCAGATAAGGGGAACTTTGGGCGAGACAGTGAGGCACAGCAACATATTCGCCCTGTGCATAGGCGACAGCATAAACGCCGAGAAAAGCTTTCCTCCCTCTTTGCCCTCGGAGTTTGAGCAGACGGAAAGCCGTATAAACGAGCTGAATAACAATCCGCCCAAAGCGTCGGATACAGGCTTTTGGGAGATTTATGACACGGAGACAAAGCAGTATGTCCAAAGCGACATACCTTTGCCCGAGGGCAAAGAAGGCAAGGCCGCAACAGTTGAGATAGGTTCCGTCACAGAGGGAGAGACGGCAAGCGTGACAAACAGCGGCACGGAAAATGCGGCCGTATTTGACTTTGTGCTGCCGAAAGCAAGCGGAGGAAAGCCTTTTATCATCAATATCACCGTGCTGGATGATCAGCCGATAGAAGTTCCTCCGGGTGGACCATTCGACGAAGCTTTTCCGATAAGCACCAATGGATTTCATCTTGAGGACGCTCAGGCATTAGTAGAGGAAGGCTATCTTCCCGTGTTATTTGACGGACGCAATTTCAGCCCTATGGTTTCGGCTTCCGAACCGCAGTTCCAGTGCAGCACTTTAAACTACACTGTATACATTGTCTTGGCTCCAAAGGATTACGCCGCCCAAAGCGGCGACGGTATGGCTGCGATAAAATATACGGAAATCGGAGGAGGAGGCACTCCGCAGGAAGTAATAGCAAGCACAATAAAAAGCTTTAATTATACCGCACTCAATGTGGAAGACGGTTTCAGTATCGGTGATAATGGTGCTGGAAGCAGAATCAGCTGGCATCCGAGAGACGGGTTCCTGCTTTACAGACCGAGCACTGTAACTTATGTCGGCGAAAACACACTGCCCAATCTAGATATGGCGGTAAGACAGGCGGGAAACCCTCTGACAAAGACAATCCTCGTGCCGCCGAACGCAACAAATCTCGAGCTTTTCGTGGGCATAGAGCTTTTCGGCACGGCTGACCTTGCGGCAGATCCGACTGTGTGGACGGCGCAGAGCATTTCGACAGACGGAACCATGGGTACGCAGCAGGCGGCAGTGTCCGCTCTCACTGACTCTCTGACTGTTGGAGATTTGAGCGTTACATCGGCGGAGACCAACAGAAAGATCTCTATAACCAACAACGGTGAAAACTATGTACTTTTCACTCACATGTGGCCTTACAGCCACTTCACAAAATGGTAAACAATCTTAAAGGAGGAAAAACAATGACAAAGGAAAACAGAATGACAATCGCGGAGATGGTGCGCCCCGTATGGGAGGCAAATCAGCCGACGGCAAGCGACAGATCTATCGCCCTCTCTATGCTCATCTCCAACCTTGAGCACGAGGAGCGTGAAAACAAAACCATGCTCTATTCCTGCGGCACACTTACGCCCGATCAGCTCGCAAAGGCGAAGGAGATATGGCGAGATGTACCCAAGGATTACAGGGGCTATGAACGACATAAGATCCTCGAAATTGCAGAGGATTTGAAATGGTAAATCCCGAAATAAAACAGTCCTTTATTCCCGTGGGCAGGTATAACCGCCCGGGACATGCCAATCCCTGCAATTACATAACGATTCACGACACGGGCAACTATGACAAAGGCGCCGATGCATACAGGCATTCGGAATATCTGAAAAACCCGTCGACAGAGGAGTCGTGGCATTATACTGTCGACGACAGGGAGATATACCAGCACCTTCCTGACAATGAGAGCGCATATCACGCAGGAGACGGCGCAGGCAAGGGAAACAGGCAGTCGATAGGCATAGAGATATGCGTCAATTCGGACGGAAATCTCTATGCGGCGGCGGACAGGGCAGCTTTGCTCACGGCTTATCTTATGGAACTGCACGATATACCCATCGGAAATGTAGTGCAGCACAACCATTGGAGCGGAAAGGACTGTCCCCATACCGTAAGGTCGGGAGTGCCCTGCACATGGCAGGAGTTTTTGAAAAAGGCGGAGGAATATATGAAGAGAGAAATTACGGCTGAGGAGGCCGTGGAGATGCTTTACAAAGCAGGTGTGCTGAGCGATAAGGCCTATTGGCTTGAGGCGCTCAACCACATCAAAAATCTCGACGCCCTCTTTATCAAGACGGCCGCAAAGATAGGTGAGTGATGGAGGACATAAACATTGTAAAAGGGGTGGGAGCTTTGGCCATAACGGCGCTGAGCTATGTATTCGGCAGCATGGACAAGCTGTTTATTGCATTGGTGGTTTTCCTGGTCTTTGATTACATATCGGGAATTATAAGCGCCGTGATGTCAAAGACGCTGTCGTCCAAAATAGGCTTTCAGGGAATACTCAAAAAGCTGTGCTTCCTCATCGTGGTGGGAGTGGCCCATATTTTGGACGGAGTGCTGGGAACGGAAGGCGCGGCCAGGGCCCTTGTCATCGGCTTTCTCATAGCCAATGAGGGCATAAGCATACTTGAAAACCTCGGCAAAATCGGCGTGCCGATACCTGAAAAACTCATGGATATGCTCCAGCAGCTCAAAGAATAGGGAATACTCAAATCTTTAAATTGCCAGATACAGAAGATAAGTAAAAACTGAAAAGCCTCGCCGCAGCGGAGAAAAAGACGGAATGCATTTGTCGCATTCCGTCTTTCTTTTTTATAAAATTATAGGAGAAAGGAAGGTGGCCGATATGGCAAACACGAGGACGACGCCTGCCGAGGTAATAGGCAGGGTGGACGGTATACGCCCCAATGCCTTTGACGAGCATGTGAAAACAGGCTGGATAAACAAGGTGGACGGAATGGTGCAGACCGAAGTGCTCAAGCTGGACGAGGCCGAAATGAAGGTGTATTCATATCCCCAAGACGCCGACGAGCAGCTGTCGGTGCCTCATCCGTATACCGATATATACGATTTTTATCTCATGGCCATGATAGATTTCGCCAACAACGAAACCGAGCTTTACGCCAACGACATGACCATGTTCAACAACGCTTTTGCCGAGTTTAAAAACAGCTGGCAGCAGAAAAACTACGGCGCGGACGGCCTTTTTGTAAGGAATATATGGTGAGAAAATGAAGCTTCCGATATTGAGCGGCAGCGCCGCCAAAGCTCAGCGAAAGGTTATGGAGTTCAAGGGGCTGAATTATCAGACCGTGACGGGCGAGGGAGAAATGGTCGATATGAAGAATCTGTCGGCCGACGAATATCCCTGTCTGACCCAGAGACTTCCGAGAAAACTGCATCTTGATACCCTAAAGGCGCCGGCGAATATTTTTGTAAAAGGCGAGCATTTTTGCGTTATAGACGGAACCGGCTTTTATTTCGACGGTCAGCTCAAAGGTGAGGTGACGGCAGGCGCAAAGCAGATGACATCTATCACCGACAGAATAGTCATCTTTCCCGACAGGACATATTACGACATTTCAGAGGATAAATACGGGAAGCTCTACTATGAAGAGGTATTTTCGTCCCCGTCTTCGGGAGACGGAACGATGGTCTTTTCCGAAAACTCCATAACTCTTTCGGGCAGCCCTCAAAAGACATTTGAAGGCATAAGAGAGGGCGACGCCGTTGAAATAAAGATAGACGACACGGCAGCTTCGGCAGAGAAAAACAGCAAGACGGCGGTGGTCAGCGGTGTTTCGGAGGATTTTAAAACGCTGACATTCACAAGCGGCACATTTGAGAGCTATACGGCTTCGGACAAAAGTGTGACGATAAAAAGAGATGTTCCCTGTCTCGAGCTGGTGTGCGAATACAACAACAGGCTGTGGGGCGTAAAGGGCAACACGATTTACGGCTCAAAACAGGGAGACCCTTTCAATTTCGGCTGTTTTCAGGGCATATCCACCGACTCATATACGGTGGAAATAGGTACAGACGGCGATTTTACAGGGATAATCGGCTGCGCCACCCATCTTGCCGTGTTTAAGCAGGATTGGATACACCGCCTGTTCGGCTCCAAGCCCTCCAATTTTCAGATAAACACCTCAAGGTGCAAGGGAGTGCTCAAAGGAGCCGAAAGAAGCCTAAGCATAATAGACGATGTGGTGCTCTATCTTTCGCCTTTGGGAGTGATGGCTTACACGGGAAACATTCCCGAGCTTATTTCGGAAAACTTCGGCAGCGTGAGGTATACGGGCGGCGCGGGAAAGGGCGACGGTGAACACTATTATCTTTCGGCCCAAAGACCTGAGGGAAACTGGGAGTTTCTCGTGTACGATCTGAAAAGGCAGCTGTGGTTCAAGCAGGACGACACTCATGCTTTGGACTTTGCCGTCATGGAGGGCAGGATATATTTTCTCAAAGACGACGGTAGGGTGTATATCTGCAAAGACCGCGAGGGGGACGAGCAGATAGAGTGGTTTGCCGATTTCGGCGAGAGCGGGGAGTTTACCGACCCCAAGAAAGGGTATGTGAGATTTTATCTCCATGCCGAGATTGAAAAAGGGGCATATCTCGAGATAGAGGTCAACGCCGACAGACGGGGCTTCACTACGGTGTGGAGAGCCGAGGCGGCAAGCCGCAAAACGGTTAAGATACCCCTTGCGCCTTCAAGGTGCGATATTTTTCAAATAAGGCTCAAGGGCAGGGGAAGATGCCGCATATATTCCCTGACCCGAGAGATACAGCTGAAAGGAGAATAAAATGATACTTCAGATACAGGAGCTGAGAGTGGAGGGAAAAAAGAACGAGGAGATAATTCCCATCCTGGTCAGATATATAAACACGCTGACATCGTCGGTCAATTTCGCCCTGCAAAATATAGGCTTTGAGCAGATTGAGAGCGACGGCGGCGTATCTTTGGAGCAGCTCTATGCCACGGGAGCTCTGAAAGGGAGAGACGGAGAGGACGGATTTTCTCCGAAAATAACGGTGGCAAGCGACACAGACACCGAGTACAGGCTTGAGATAACCACAAAGGCAGGGAGCTTTACAACCCCCAATTTAAAAGGCTCTGACGGTGCGGGAGTGCCTGCGGGCGGCGAGGCGGGACAGCTGCTTGCAAAAAAGAGCGGTGACGACTATGACACCGAATGGATCGCAAAATAGGAGGAGGCAGATATGGCTTTTAAGACAAGAAAAAATCAGTATGACGATATATACGGCGCCGCTCAAAGTCTTGCTCAGAGCGCGGCAAACAGAGGCGCGGCAGGTGCGGGAAATGCTCAGGGCCGTTCGGCGGCGGGGAGTTACGGCAGTATAGGCTCGGCGGCAGGAGCAATTTCGGGCATAGGCTCAGGAATCGCGTCGGGAATGGGCAGCTATACCGCCCCCAAGACCGAGACTGACAGCAAAACCGATTACAAGAGCATAATAGACGACCTCATGTATTCGGGAGCATACGGCGACACTGTCAGCGGATATTTCAATGCCAGAAATGAAAAGCTGCAAAACCCCGAATACAGTCAGTGGCGCGATCCTCTTTGGGACGCAAAAGTGCAGGATTACATACAGCGCAACACATACAAAAGCAAATACGGAGACAGGATAGAGAGCGTGCTTTCTCAGCTTGAAAACATGGGGCCTTTCAGCTACGACGCCATGAGCGACCCGAATTATCAGGCCTTTGCAAAATCCTACGGCATTATGGGCGACAGGGCCATGGCCGACACGCTGGGAGAGGTGGCTGCCATGACGGGGGGAATGCCTTCGAGCTATGCGGTCACGGCGGCGTCCCAGGCAAAACAGCAGTGGGATCAGAGACTGACCGACATGATACCCGAGCTCTATAACGCGGCGTATGCCAGGTATATGAACGACTATCAGATGATGGCCGACGAGCTGGGCAGACTCCAGAGCCTTGAAAATGAGAACAGGGCTCAGTGGGAATCCGACAGAGCCTACGGAAATCAGATATTGCAGCAGAATACAGCAAATGACCAGTGGAATCAGAGCTTCGGAGCTCAAAACAATCAGTGGCAGCAGAGCTTTGACTTTGAAAAGTCTCAGGCCGAGAAAAACGACGCGCTGACAAGGGCCGAGACACTGGCGTCCTACGGAGATTTTTCGGGTTACAAGGCGCTGGGTTATTCCGACGAGCAGATAAAAAATATGAAAAACACATATGATGCGGCTCAAAGGCTGGCGCAGATCTCGTCATATCAGGGCCGCTCGGGCGGCTCATCATACAGAAGCGGAGGAGGATCATCTTCGGAAAACAAAGTGAAATATACAAGTGAAGAAGTGAAAATGGCAAAAGAGGCAATAAAGAGAGGAGATATAAGCGGAAATGTAATGGATATACTCAGAAATGAATTACCAAATTCTACCGATGAGCAGATATTCAATTATTACGGCTTTAAAGGCACAGAGACGGGAAAGGCCCTGAACTTCCTGACAAAGATGCGCAAGTATATTTATGACGACGGTGCCGTATCAGGAGGGGCCATGAGCGGCAGCGGAATGAAACAATATAACAATGAGAAGATAACGGACGAAGTGGAAAGAGCCAACAACAGCGGAGAGCTTTCGGACGGAGAGGCTTATTATGTGCTTTACAGATTAGGGCTTTTGTAATACGGAGGACACATGCTCGATTATGAAAAAATAAGAAAAAAGCAGGAAACAGGACTTGTCGGTCAAAGTTCGCTTAATTGGGGTGAGATCCGTTCAAAAATTGATTTCAGCAAAGACAGAGAGGCGGAGAGAGAAAGACAAAAGACCAAACAGTGGGAAAAAGAAGTGAACGCCAAGGCCGAAAAGGCGAGACAGGAGGCTTTGCAGAAACAGGGCGGCGAAAAAAGTCCGAGCTATAAAACAACAGTAAAGCCCATGCCCGTGCTGCACCCCGTCACCCCTACAACAGCCGATAAAAGCATAGGCGAAAGAGTGGGCAGCGGACTTAAATCCATCGGCTATTCGGCAGCCGCCGCCCTGCCTTATGCCATAGACACTGTGAGCTACGGCGCCGAGGAATACCTCTCCAACATAGGCAACGAAAAGTATGTGCAGAGCAAAAACCGCCTGGCCGCCCTTGAAAAGCTAAAAAATAAAATGGGCTACGGCTCCGACATCATAAGCCCGCAGGAAGAAGCCATATACGAGATGCCGGGAGGACAGTATTCAAATCTGAAATCTCAGGTGGAAAGCTTCGGGCTTGGTCATAAGTTCAAGGATGTTAAGGAAATGTACAAGACCGTAAACGAGATGCTGGGCGATATCGTCAAGGTAACGCCGTCATCCAAGGCGGTTGGAGATATGGCTATTTTCATGGTTCAGAACGATCTGACGCCGGAGAATATCTATGAAAAAGCGGCTGGTATGGACTTCCCGGACTCTATCGTATCCTATTTTGAAGGTATGATGGGGCAGCCGGAAGGCGGTTTCCCTGAAAAGCTGAGAGATCTGGTTCTTAAGGGTAAGAAGCCGATCACATGCAGACCTGGCGAGCTTCTTCCGGACGAAGATTTTGACGCTATCAAGGCGGAGCTGAAGAGCAAATTTGACATCGAACCTACCGATCAGGATGCCATCAGCTATGCGCTGTATCCGAAGGTATTCGAAGATTATCTTACGGCGATGAAAAAAGAAGGCCGTTTCTTCCGCTATGTGGACAGCGACATCTTCTTCCACGGCATTATGGAAGGGTCCATCGGTGAGGTTAAGATTTCCGAGGGTAAGATTCTCGTGATTAAACTGGTGGAAATCAAAGACGCCGACGAAGATGGAAACAGAGAGCTTACGTTCCAGGTGAACGGTCTCATGCGCCAGATTCTGATTAAGGATAAGGCG
>ERZ779866.728-NODE-728-length-36193-cov-16.411783_pt1 | contig 36193 bp, 28 predicted proteins | sample MGYA00511248_ERZ779866 | MGnify/ENA primary metagenome ERZ779866 (study PRJEB29588, sample SAMEA2155758) | human gut metagenome | biome: human gut; feature: human-associated habitat; material: faeces | place: Denmark | collected 2008/2010 ... | reverse complement strand
CCCCTTCATCAAGGGGCTCCACACCGACAAGGACAGCGCCTATGCCAAGTACATGGGGGACGCCATCTTTAAGATCCCAACGCCCCTGATGCTGGAGAAGATCGTCACCGCCATGGACGAGATCTACGCCCAGGCGGAGCAGCTCCACGACACCGACGTGCGGGGGGACATCTACGAGTACCTCCTGTCCAAAATCGCCACCGCCGGGGTGAACGGCCAGTTCCGCACCCCCCGGCACATCATCCGCATGATGGTGGAGCTCACCGCCCCCAAGGCGGACGACGTGATCTGCGACCCGGCCTGCGGCACCGCCGGCTTCCTGGTGGCGGCAGGGGAGTACCTGAAGGAGCGCCGCCGGGAGGAGATCTTCTTCAACCGGGAGAAGAAAGACCACTACATGAACCACATGTTCCACGGCTACGACATGGACCGCACCATGCTGCGCATCGGGGCCATGAACATGATGACCCACGGCATCGACAACCCCTATATTGAGTACCGGGACAGCCTCAGCGACCAGAACACCGACCAGGGGAAGTACACCCTCATCCTGGCCACCCCCCCCTTCAAGGGGAGCCTGGACGCGGATATCGTGTCCGCCGACCTTCTGAAGGTGTGCAAGACCAAGAAAACCGAGCTGCTGTTCCTGACCCTCTTTCTGCGGATGCTGAAGGTGGGCGGGCGGTGCGCCGTTATCGTGCCTGATGGGGTGCTGTTCGGCTCCTCCACGGCCCACAAGGCCATCCGGAAAGAAATTGTAGAGGGCAACCGGCTGGAGGCGGTGGTCTCCATGCCCTCCGGGGTGTTCAAGCCCTACGCCGGAGTGTCTACGGCAGTGCTGGTGTTCACCAAGACGGGCCACGGCGGTACGGATGATGTGTGGTTTTACGACATGAAGGCCGACGGCTTCTCCCTGGACGACAAGCGTACCGAGGTAAAGGAGAACGACATCCCCGACATCGTCAAGCGGTTCCACAACCGGGAGGGTGAGAAAGAGCGGGAGCGCACCGAGCAGTCCTTCCTGGTGCCCAAGGAAGAGATCGCCGAGAACGGCTATGACCTGTCCATCAACAAGTACAAGAAGGTGGAGTATGTCCCCGTGGAGTACCCCTCTACCCAGGAGATTCTGGCAGACCTCAAGGAGCTGGAGAGGGAGATTACTAAGGGCCTGGCAGAGCTGGAGGAGATGGTGTGATGGTGAGATTGGGGGATTATGTAAGTATCAAAACTGGAAAACTTGATGCCAATGCTGCATCCGAAGATGGGCAATATCCATTTTTTACTTGCGCAATTACGCCATTAAGGATTGACACATATAGCTATGATTGCGAATGTGTCTTGGTTGCAGGAAACGGAGACTTGAATGTAAAATACTATTTGGGAAAGTTTGATGCCTACCAAAGAACATATATAATTGAGAGTAAAAACAAAAATAACCTCTCACTCAGGTATTTATATTATTTTTTGGAGCGGTATGTTGAAACTTTGCGGAAAGAATCTATTGGTGGAGTAATCAAGTATATTAAGTTAGGGAATCTCACTGAAGCAGCTATACCCCTACCACCGTTGGAGGAACAGCGCCGCATTGCGACCACGCTGGACCAGGTCAGCGACCTGATCGCCAAGCGCCGTGTGCAGTTGGACAAGCTGGACCTGCTGGTCAAAGCCCGGTTTGTGGAGTTGTTTGGGGACCCATTACACAACACCAAAGGGTGGCCTCGCTTGGAACTGATAAAAGTATGTAAAGCGATTTTTGGAGGTGGTACACCTTCGAAGAACCATCCAGAATACTTTATGGGTACAGTTCCATGGGTTTCACCAAAAGATATGAAACAGGCAATAATCAGTGACAGTATCGATCATATCACTGAAGAAGCTATTGCCAACAGTACAACAAATCTTGTTCCCGTAAATTCGGTGTTGATGGTGATAAGAAGTGGCATATTAAAACATACGCTACCTGTTGCAATTAACAGTGTTCCGGTTACCATCAATCAAGATATGAAAGCTTTTGTGCCGGATAATGATATATTAACAGAATTTTTGATGCACTATTTCAAAGCAATAGAATCGGATGTGCTTTCAGGAGTACGTGGAGTTACTGCAGACAATATTGATTTCAAGGCATTTCAAAAAAGAATGATAATAGTGCCGCCGTTTGAAATACAGCAAGAATTTTCCGCCTTTATCCAACGGAGTGAAAAATCAAAATCAACGATTCAGCAGAGCCTTAATAAACTGGAAACGCTGAAAAAAGCCCTGATGCAGCAATATTTTGGGTGAGGTGATTATAGTGGCTGATTTTGCCCAGAGAATAGATAATAAATACGGAACAGCTACCTATCAAGATACAAAAAATACATACGATTGGATAATGAAAGCAATTCAAAAAATGAATTTCTCTAATGTCCGAACATCTTTTGGGTTCTATATGAGCGATATTTCTTGTTTTTGCAATAATATAGAGGAATTTGTAGCACATGCTTATGGACAGGCAAACTATAATTTTATTTCTATGGACTTTACTGCTGAATCAGAAGAACCATTGTACATTTCAGTTGATTGCAATAATCAGATTAGGGTTTCGGCAAAGTCAAAGAACCTGTTGGAAAGAGCAGTTACTTCCTTAAAAAACACTGCGTTGGATGAATGTGAAATCAACGATCCTATTTCTGTTACATATGTCAGCCATCAACATGTGGATGCCCTTGTCACAGGAAACAATAATATCGTTGCAAATGACCACAGTTCAGTTGTGACTGGAGATAATAATTCAATTGGACAATCTAACAAAGAATCTCTAATAAAGCAATGGCTCAAGGCAATTGGACAAAATCTAATATCTAATGGAGTTTGGTATATTCTGTGTGTTTTGGGCGGTATCGTTATTGCACGTCTAGCGGCGTGATGTTTACCTAAAGCAACAAGAGGTGATTTTTTATGACCAACTTCGATTTCCTCCTCTCCGACCCTCAATTCAAGACTTTCGGGGAGGTTGCCGTCGCGGCGGAGCGGATCTTTCATATCGACCCGGCGGCCTGTGTACTCAGCTGCCGCCGGTGTATGGAGTTTGCCGTCAAATGGATGTACTCCGTGGACGGTGGATTGGTCATGCCCTACGACGACCGGCTGGTCAGCCTCATGGACACCGAGGATTTCCGCTCTATCGTGGACCGGGACCTGTGGCAGCGCCTTCGGTACATACGACAGACGGGCAACGCCGCTGCCCATAAGGATCAGAAGATCACCCGAGAGCAGGCGGTATTGTGCTTGGAAAACCTCTGGTACTTTATGGATTTTATTTCCTGTTGCTACAGTCGGCAGGGAGCGGTCCAGCGGCAGTTCGACAAGTCTCGACTGGAACAGATGGACGAGCCTGTGATCGTAGAGAAGAAACTGCTGCAAAGCGCCTATGATCCGTCTGAAATGCATGAGGTCTTACCGGAGAACGTTATGCACATGGCGACAGCCGCGCTTGACCTGAAGTCCCTCATGGCGGAGAATGAGGCTCTCCGGGCCCAGTTCACTGCCCGCCGGGAGGCCCAGCAGCCAAGCTATACCCCCAAGCCTCTGGACCTGTCCGAGTACAAGACCCGCAAGCTGTACATCGACGCCATGCTCACCGACGCGGGCTGGACGGAAGGGAAAAATTGGCTAAATGAGGTGGAGCTGCCCGGCATGCTCAACAAGAGCGAGGTAGGCTATGCCGACTATGTGCTCTACGACGACGCCCACCGTCCCCTGGCTATCATCGAGGCCAAACGCACCTGCGTGGATCCGGCCAAGGGCCGCCAGCAGGCCAAGCTGTACGCCGACCTGCTGGAGGGCAAGTATGGCCGCCGCCCGGTGATCTTCCTCACCAACGGCTTTGACACTCGTATTGACGACGGGGCCTACCCGGAGCGGCGGGTGGCCGCCTTCTACTCCAAGCGAGATTTGGAGAAGCTCTTCAACCTCCGGGCCATGCGGACAAGCCTCAAGTACATCCAAGTGGACCACGCCATTGCAGGCCGCTACTACCAAGAGGGGGCAATCAAAGCCACTTGTCAGGCCTTGGCCCAGAACCGCCGGAAGGCCCTGCTGGTCATGGCCACCGGCTCCGGAAAGACCCGGACGGTCATCGCCCTGGTGGATGTGCTCCTCCAGCACGGCTGGGTGAAAAATGTCCTCTTCCTGGCTGACCGCAACTCCCTGGCCACCCAGGCCAAGCGCAGCTTTGTGAACCTGCTGCCCGATCTCTCCGTGACCAACCTCTGCGAGGAGAAGGACAACGCTGCCGCCCACTGCGTCTTTTCCACCTATCAGACTATGATGAACTGCATCGACTCGGTGGAGGACGGAGAGGGAAAACTGTTCACCGTAGGCCACTTCGACCTGGTCATCTGCGACGAAGCCCACCGCTCCATTTACAACAAATATCGGGATATCTTCAACTACTTTGACGCCCCCCTGGTGGGCCTCACCGCCACCCCCAAGGACGAGATCGACAAGAACACCTACGAGGTCTTTGAGCTGGAGAGCGGCGTGCCCACCTATGGCTACGAACTGGCCCAGGCGGTAAAGGACGGCTTCCTGGTGGACTTCCTCACCGTGGAGAGCAAACTGAAATTCCTGGAGGAGGGCATTTCTTACGCCGATCTGTCCGAGGAGGAGAAGGCGGAGTATGAGGCCACCTTCACCGACGAGAACGGGGAGCTGCCCGAGCGGATTGAGTCCTCCGCCCTCAACGAGTGGCTGTTCAACGAGGACACCATCCGTCTGGCCCTGAACCTGCTGATGACCAATGGCCTGAAGATCGACTACGGGGAGAAACTAGGCAAGACCATCATCTTCGCCAAGAACCACCGCCACGCCGAAAAAATTCTGGAGGTCTTCAGCAAAGAGTATCCCCACCTGCCCGGCTATGCCAAGGTCATCGACAACTACATGACCTACGCCCAGAGTGCCATCGACGAATTCTCCGACCCGAAAAAGCTGCCCCAGATTGCCATCTCCGTGGACATGCTGGATACCGGCATTGATGTACCCGAGGTGCTGAACCTGGTGTTCTTCAAGAAGGTTATGAGCAAGGCGAAGTTCTGGCAGATGATCGGCCGGGGCACCCGTTTGTGTCCGGGGTTGATAGACGGGGAGGACAAGACCAAGTTCTACATCTTCGACCTGTGTGGCAACTTTGAGTTCTTCCGAATGAACAGGGGCAAGGCCACCGCCAACCAGATGGCCCTGCAAAGCGCCATCTTCTATCTGAAAGCTCAGATCGTCTACAAGCTCCAGGATCTGGCCTACCAGACCCAGGAATTGATCCCCTTCCGGGAGAAGCTGGTGGAGGAGATGCTGGCCAAGGTGCAGCAGTTGGATCGCGAGAACTTCGCCGTGCGGCAGCACCTGCGGTATGTGGAGAAGTTCGCTGATCCGGCGAGCTACCAGGCCCTCAGCTATGAGGATACCCTCTATCTGCGGGACGAGGTGGCTCCGTTGCTTCAGCCGGACATGGACGAGGCCAGTGCCGTACGGTTTGATGCGCTGATGTATGGTATCGAGCTGGCCTATCTGGCGGGAAAGACCTATAAACGAGCCCGGAAGGATCTGGTGAAAAAGGTCAGCGGCGTGGCTAGTGTGGCCAATATTCCGGAGATCCGGGCTCAGTCTGAGCTGATTGAGAAAATCCTGCATACCGACTACCTGGATAACGCCGGAATCAATGAGTTTGAACATATCCGGGAGTGCCTGCGGAACCTGATGAAGTATCTGCCGCCCAAAGGTGAGCCGTACTATACCAACTTCACCGACGATATCCTCTCCGTGGAGTGGAAGGAGTCGGAGCTGGAGAACGACGACCTGAAGAACTACAAGGCCAAGGCGGAGTTCTATGTGCGCCAGCATCAGGACAAGCCCGCCATCGCCAAGCTGCGCTCCAATGTGCCGCTGACGCCGGAGGATGTAAAGGAGCTGGAGACCATCCTCTGGAGTGAGGTGGGTACCAAGCAGGACTACGAGGCCGAGGTGGGCCAGAAACCCCTGGGGGAGTTCGTCCGGGAGATCGTGGGTATGGATATGAACGCCGCCAAGGAGGCCTTCGCCCAGTACTTAAACGATGTCAACCTGGACAGCCGACAGATCTACTTTGTCAATCAGATCGTGGAGTATATCGTTCACAATGGGGTGATGAAGGATCTGTCTGTCCTCCAGGAGGCCCCCTTTACTGACCGGGGCAGCATTGTTGAGATCTTCACGGATCTGACGCTGTGGGCCGGGATCAAACACGCCATTGACCAAATCAACGCCAACGCGGCAGCGTAGCGGCAAGAAAGTGGTTGTTGCAAGGTATTACAACAACCACTTTCTAAATACTGAGAAAAGATATTTTGTTTGAGGTGTAATATGGCAATTCCAAACATAAACCAAAATGACATCCTCGAAGCGCTGAAATATATCGACGAGAACGGTGTCCCTCTTCATAATCAGAGAACAAGATATGAACTGGTGAGAGAGGACGGAAAAAAATATCCACCCAAATATGTCATTGCCGTCGCAGATCATCTGGCGAATGGCGGAGACATCACAACAACGACTTTTCATGGAGCAGAAGCGAGAGAATTTTTGCAGGAGCACGGATTCCGCATTGAGGTAAAACAGGAAAAGTATGAGCTAAGTATTACAGCCGAAAACATCATATCCACGGATGAAAGTTTCACTATGGACGATTTAAGCCTTGGTAATGACTACAGACCGCTGGATGTATATTTCCAGAAAGCGAATGGGGAGGTAATCAAGCGCAAATATGACAAAGGCGAGCGGAGGAATTCCAACCAGACATTGCCTCGCCTTGCCTGCCAGATATTTGAAAAACAGATTGCAGCGCTGTCAGTGGAAGAAAAGGAAAACTTCCCCATTTGCCAATACAAATCCACCCATGAGATCATTCGGGGAATCTATCTTAATTTGGATGGGTTTCGAAAGCATCGCAAAACGATAGAATACCTGGTTTACAATTATGATAATGGACGGCAGTTTGTAATTTACTGCTGGAACATTTTTTCGACCCTTCTTTTTATACGGGAGTGTTTAAAACGCTTTGGCGAAGCAGGTGACCGCTTTGTCCTCCTCTACCGCGAAAAAGATGAAAAAGAGCGCGAATCATATGGGGAAAAGGAAGCCAATCCGGCGCCCTCTCCTGGCGCTAAAGGTGAATACAGAAATCCGTATTCACCCCTATTGATTGAATCGAAGAATGTGATTTTCCGGGGAGCACCCGGCACCGGGAAATCTTTTCTTGCCAGGGAAATTGCTGCGGATATTATCAGCAACGGTTACTTTGATGACTATACACTCCTGACGCAAGAGCAGAAAAAGCAGGTGGAGTTCGTGCAGTTCCACCCGAGTTATGATTATTCTGACTTTGTCGAAGGTCTGCGTCCAAAGATCAATGATGACGGTTCCATGGGTTTTGAACTTCAAGATGGAGTGTTCAAGAAATTCATTGTGCGGGCAAGAAAAAACTATGAGGATTCCCAAAAATCCAGAAAGACGATCGAAAAGGAGATGTCTGTGCAGGAGGCTATGGAGGCTTTCTTTTCCAACGTCGATTTGGGAAGAGACCGGTTTCAAACAATTAACGGCAATGAATTTTTGATTACCAATGTAGACGATCAGCATATCTACATTTCGATTCCCGGAAATGCTACCGTGAACAAACTCCGCCTTAATATTGACGAAGTCAGAAGGATGCTGGAATCCGGTCAGAAGTTTGAAAAAATTAAGGATATCACCAATTTTTTTGGGAAACAGTTTGCCACACAAGGTTACTCCTATGATTTCGCGATTTATAGAGCAATTAAGTCCATGAAAAAAGTTGCAACCAAAAAGAATGCAGCGCCGGAAGAAATGAAGAAGTATATCTTCATCATTGATGAAATCAACCGGGGTGAGATCTCAAAGATTTTTGGAGAACTGTTCTTCGCTATTGATCCCGGATACCGTGGCCGGGCCGGTGAGGTTTCGACACAGTATGCAAATCTCCATGCTGACCCAGATGAGAAATTTTTTATTCCGGAGAATGTTTATATTATTGGCACAATGAATGATATTGACAGATCCGTGGACAGCTTTGATTTTGCGATGCGGCGCAGATTCCGTTTCATAGAGCTTCGAGCGGATGAATGCTTGGAAATGCTGGCATCTTTGGACGACGAGGCGCTGGAGAAAGAGGCCATCCGGCGTATGGCAGCGTTAAACCGTGAAATTGTAAATGTGGAAGAACTAAATGAGAACTATCAAATCGGTGCGGCCTATTTCCTGAAGTTAAAGACCCTGACATTTGACCAGCTTTGGACAGATTATCTCCAGCCCCTTTTACAGGACTATATTCAGGGGATGTATGATGAAGCAGGAATTATGGAAAGATTCGCCAGAGCGTACGGCTATACAAAGCCGGATGGTGGGAATGAAGATGAATCCGCTTAATATAAAGGATAATACGCGGACCCCGAAAGAGAAGTTTGCTGATGTTCCGCTGATTACGAGAAAAATTGCAGATAAGACACTGAAGCAACTGGAACGAGAAGGTATTTTTATTTTTCCTGGGATACTTCGAGAGTCGGAGGATATCGCTGCAGATCAAATGGTGCTTCAGAGTGTCAACGATTGCTATTGCTCAGGTAATGTGATGGGATTTCTCGGATGTGGAAAAGAGCGGCTGGTAATTGCATCCCGTTTTTCTGCATCGAGACACGACTATTTCTTTCAGTATCTTTTAGAGCGTGTGTTGGATTTTCCCAATATCATAAACCTTGACACAGATGCTGATCGAAAAAATCAACTCTATCAATTATTTCTGTTCCTTTTTCCGCAGTACTTAAAAAACGCCGTGCGGAAAGGCCCGTTCAAAACATACATTCACACGCAATATAATGATCATCATATCAAAGGGACTGTTGATATCTCCAGGCACATCAAACAGAATACACCTTTTATCGGCAATGTGGCTTACAACCAGAGAGAGTATTCTTATGACAATGATCTGATGCAGTTGGTACGGCATACGGTTGAATTGCTCCTGAAGAAGCCTTATGGCCAAACAATTCTGTCAAAAGTAAAAGATGAAGTCCAGATGGTCGTGGATACAACTCCATGTTATCGGACTCAGGATAGAAGAAAAGTGATTTCTGCCAACCAGCAAAATATTGTCAGACATGCATATTTCCGTGAATACCGTGCGCTACAGCGCTTGTGCCTATTTATTTTGCAACACCAGAAACATCAGATTGGCAGCGGAATGAGGCAGATATACGGAATCCTGTTTGATGGCGCATGGTTGTGGGAGGAGTATGTCAACACACTGATCTGTGACTTGTTTTACCACCCGATGAACAAGGGCGGTAAAGGCGCACAGCGACTATTTGATGGCAATACAGGCTTGATCTATCCTGATTTTATCAGCCGGAACAGCGAAAAACGAATGATTGCGGATGCAAAATATAAGCCGCTTGGCAATATCGGAAATCGAGATTACTTGCAACTGCTGGCCTATATGTTTCGATTCAGTGCTAAAAAAGGCTTTTACCTTTATCCGGAAGCGGATGGAGAAGAGGATCTGATCCTGCGAATGAATCAGGGATCTACATATGAAGAGGATGTAACGCCCAGAAATGATATTGTGGTGATCAAGCATGGGTTGCATATTCCAAACGATGCAGAAGACTATAAAAGTTTTGTAACACAGATGAGTACTCGAGAGCAGGAGTTCAGAACTGCGTTATTAGGCGCGGATACAAACATGATATTTCACAGCTGATAATAACGCAGGTGCTCTCCCGGCTGGTTGCTTTTTGGCTTTTCATCGAAGGGCAATATCAAATGGAGAATCGACTTTCCATGAAGGTATTGATACAATAATCTGCAATCGAAGATATCATTGCAAAAAAGATAAAATATTAAAGCAGTATCGCCACAAAACGATACTGCTTTATATTATGCAAATGCTTCCAGTTTCAATGTTTTCCTGTTAATTTTGAATGTATCTGCTTTCGGTAGAAAAGTTGTTTTCAAGAGAGAATAGGAAGGTCTTAATGTCGCGTTGGTCTCAACTGACAGATGATGGCAACCCTGTCATTATAGACGAAATCTCAGGAAAAAGCTTCAGAAGTACAATCCGGTTCTTTCAGGCGAAATATCACCATATCATCCACGGATATCTCGCTGAGCTGGCAGGGCTGGCTTCCCCGCAGATAGGGCTGCAGCTGATAAAAGGCCATGCATTGCTCCATATGCTCCAGCAGTTTGACGGAGCGGCGACGGTATCCGTATTCCTTTAAGAGAGTGCGGAACTTGATCCGTATATAGCCGGAGTCTGAGAAAAAGCGCAGGCGAAAACGTACCCCTTTGAAGTACAGATCCAAATTTGAGAAATCACTGAGAAACGCATCTTTACTGAGATGGGCACCGCAATCAACGGCATCCTGCTGGATCATGGGGAATTCTCGATCAATACAGGGCTTTTCCCGGAGGTAAAGTGCCCAGTACGCCACATCCAACAGGAATGTCCGCTTAGATGTTACCAGTTCCGGCGCAAGAAATGACTGCTCTTCTGCCCAGATCTTCTCCAAAAGGGCAGCCTCTTCCTTGACGCCCAAATCCTGAAGACTCAGCAGTACTGCCAGATCCAGAGCTGTATAGGGCAGCCCCATCACTGATCACCCTTACGCCCGTTGCAGCTTCGGCAAAGGATCTGCAGATTTTCCGGTACGCTCTTTCCGCCTCTGTTCATGGGAAGAATATGATCTACCTGGAAAGGAATCCGGCTGGCCGCCTCCATGCCGCAGCAGGCGCAGCGGTAGGTATCTCGGGATGTCCTGGCCTTGGCAAAAGCCCCATCTCGCAGCTCTTTCTCACGCTGGGGATTTAGCTTTCCAATCTCACGAAGAGGAAGATCTTCCAGCGACTTATGATCAACAACGACATTCCTCTCTTGGGGAGGATCGGGATGGGCCAGCTTATTTATTTCAATCTCCACCTGATGTAAAAAGTACAGCTTTCGGCCAAAGAACAGCCGCAGGAGGTTGCCATCCCCCTGATTCCAGAGGGTTTCTACGTACTCTGCTTCTTCTCGTCGCCCCATATCCTTGTCCCAGATATGTTTGGCTATCGCCCCTACATCCAAGCGGCTGCGATCAATATGATCGAAGGTATAGAAGGAAGGGGCAGTCTCATACTGGGCATAGTACTTCAAAATGCGAACCGCATCATCAGAAGAATAGGGCGGAACCATCTCACCACAGAAGTAGGTATCCCTGCACTGACGCTCCATCTGCCTCAGGACATCATCAGGGAGATATTCTTCCGTGACGCCAAAACTGGCAAAGAGAGCAGGCAGATCCGCCATCATCTGACGGTAGGACTCTGCCGTGCTGTCATATACCATAACCTGACAGGAGAGATCCATACCGTTTTCTTCCAGGTAGGAGAAGGCGTACATTCCTATAGGAATTCGTTGGGTAAACGGTACTTTCTCCAGAGCGGTGGTATCAATAGAACTGTCCAGCATGGTGGCAAATTCTTCGATTTTGGAGAGCGAAATCATGCGGATCTCCCGCTGAATACGGTCTGCTACATTGTCCGAGAACTCGTTGTTTCCGTCAAACAGACTTTCAGGATTGACCCAGGCAATATGTTCATCCCAGTTATCCACAAAGGATACGATATAAGCGGTATCCGTCCCTCCCGCGGCAGGCCCCCGCAGTGCCCGGCCTACCATCTGGGTCATCAAAATAGTGGAGACGGTAGGACGGGCCAGAAAAACGGTACCGGTTTTAGGCAGGTCAACACCTTCGGTCAGAATATTGACGTTAATCAAAACTTGCAGTTTTCCGTCACGATAGGCCTGTAACTTCCGTTCATTGTCCTCCCGGCTGACATTCACACCGGTAGCTGCATCTCGAATTGACGATACAATATAGTCAGAAGAAATCCCACTTTTTCGGAATAAGGCGTTCAGTGCGATTGCATGATCTACATTGACTGCAAAGACAATGGTCTGGCCGTATTTCTGCTGCCCCTTTTGATATGTATCTACGATTAAACGATTGCGGAGGGCACTGCCGGCAATTTGCCGAGCCACATCATCCGGCAGAGTATCCAAATGCTGGATACTCTCCCAAGCCTCCAGCCCCAGTTCTTGGCCGTACTGCTCCTCGGTCTGATAGCTCTCAAAAACAGGTTTGGCCAAAATCCGCCGGCTGATCAGGTCCTTCAAACTGATCTGATAGGTAATGCCTACATCGTTATGTACCACCGCGTTATTCTTGACGCCGTCCGTGTAAATCTTGCCCAACAACCCTTGCTCATCCTCTGCTGTGCGGAAGGGTGTAGCCGTCAGACCGATAAGCTTCACATGGGGGATTTTGGAGCGCACATAGTCAATTACCCGCCGATAGGTCTTTGCTGTAGAGTGGTGAGCCTCATCCACCACCAGGAAAAGTTCCTCCTCCCCAGCAAGCCAGTCATCCAGGGCTGACAGGCTCCGGCCAATGCTGTCCTTGCTGACGATGAGAAGATCGTCATCCCGCCGGATATCGATGGTCCTCCCGTGGCTACTGGAGCCGGAAATGATCCGGTAACGGAAGGCGGATATGTGGGGGATCGTCTCGGTATATGCGTACCTTTGGAAGGCCTCTGCCGCCTGGTCCAGCAGCATTTGCCTGTGGGCAATCCACAGAATCTTTTTGTGCTGGTCGATAGCATTGTGCAGCAGCCATAGTGCGGCGGTATAAGTTTTTCCACCTCCGGTAGGCAGCACTACCAAGGTGCTGAAATCCGAGCCGGAATTGATCCGGTCCATGCATTCCATAGCCTTTTTCTGGTGCTCATAGGGAATACGGTCATTGATGCCGCTGCGAGGAATGATTCGTCCGCTGGATGTGGTCTCTTTTCTCTCTTCCATAACATGGCTTCCTTTTTTCTGTTTTATTTCAGATCTACCGTCGTGCCATAAATGGGAGGAGGTGTTTTCCTCCCATAAGAGAATATCGTTGATTTCTTAATTATGGTATTCAGTATACCCGTCTTTTCCATATTCAGCAAGAGTAATACATTTGTCCATAGGAAAGATGAACACGTCTTACCTCTCCTCCAGGAACTCCGCCAGGGCGGACAGGGGGATGCGATACTCCCTGCCCACCTTGACAGCGAAAAGGTCTCCCTCCCGGATCATCCGGCGCACCTGCTGAAGGGAGGTGCGGAGATAGGCCGCGGTCTCTTTCACCGTCAGCAGCTCCGTCATGCCCAGGGATCCTCCCTCCGGTCCTCCCGACTGCTGTGATAAGCCAGGTTGTGAAGCTTGCGGACGTCATAGCTGACGAAGCCGTACTCGCCGATCTCATTGCGCCGGGGCTGCACATCGTAGGTTTCGCAGAGCTCCTGCAGCTCCCGCTTGCTCACTTCAAAAAGACGGCACACCTCGTTGATGGTACAGAATTCCGGGATGGCCTTGTAGTCGATGTAGGGGATTTTCTTCATATTCTTTTACCTCCAGATAAAGTGAATTGGGAACCGCAGACGCTGGTATTCGCATCTCACCGCATCCTGCGGTTCCTTATTCTATTGTTAGTTAAAATCACTTGCAAATCGCTGTTTTTGCGCAATAAATCGATTGAAACAACGCAATATATCCAATATTTTGTAAAATTATATTTTTTATAAGAAGGTTTCCATGAACTCCCGGGCAGCGCAGGCCGTCTGTTATTTGCTGCGGATGTAGTTTACGGAAACAGGCCCGCCTGCTTTGTCAAGAAGAAGGAAGAGCCGAGTGGGGTTGGGCAATTCTTCAGCGGAAAAATTTTTGCGGAGAGGAATCGGACTTACGCCCAGGTGCTGGAACCGAAGGAGCAGATCCTTGCGCTCCTCCTTGCTTACCTGCATTTTCTCGAAAGCCTCATCCACGGAGTCGGCTTTGTGCGTCAGAGTTACCAGCTTCTGCATCCGGCAGCGGATGTGCTCCGGGTAGGGAGACCACCAGATGCTCTCCAGGAGCTCCGGTAGCCGAAGATATCTGGCGGGCGGAATGCTTTTTGTCAAAACATAGAGCAAAAAGAGTCTGGCATTTGTTACAAGGTGCTGGAGGTAGGCCGTAGTGGACGCTATACCCACCTCCTTCTGATCCGAGCGGATCCAATCTCGCCTGAATCGCAGTTCGCAGCGCAACACCCCTTCCGGCAGTTTCTCGTAGCTCAGCTTCAGTCCCTCTTCTGTGAGCTGAAAGGTCTTGTCGTACAGCACCAGATCGTAGCTATTGCACGCATACTCGATGTAATGGTTGTTGTAGCGCTTCTCTTTCTTTCGGTCAGGATTTTGATAGTAGAGACGCTGCATCTTAGGCGGTGCAGGCAACTTTTGCGAAGCCCGGATGACTTCGCGAAAAATTTTCCCGTTGTCGCACTGAAGATTTGCACACAGGTCCACTCGAGTCAGGTAATAGTCATCCAATTCGCAATCAAAAGGCGTATGTTTCAGAAGTTTTCGGAATGCCTTGGCCACAGCTTCCGCTGCATCCTTTGTGGGAGGCAGAATACCGAGATAGGATGATTCCGGCTCCAACAATTTTCTGGGGTTGATGGTCATGCGGATAAAAAAGGTCTCCGGACCGGCAGTGCTGGTGTTGTGTTCCAACTCGATTCGTACGCCGTGTCTTGCATACCGCGTGCACTGATACCGGTTCCGCTTTTTGGAGACGGCATAGATCCATGCCTGTTCCCCAGGCTCTCGCTGCTCCAGTTCCCGGTACAGCCGGTCCTTGATGGCACTCCAGCTCCGCTGGGTATACTGCCGAGACAGTTCAAAGGTATGGATGGAATACCCATCCCGGTTCAGGGTGAAAGATGCTTTCCTCTGCAAGCCCTTTTTGTGCATAAAGACCCTCCTTCGGTTTGTTTTACAGAGATGTCCCAATGCAAATCAAATAAAAAAAGTTACACCCTCGCCACACGCTGAACGCGCAAAAGCGTGCGGTTGACCCCAGCTGCCCCCCTCTTTGGGGAGGTGGTTGTGGGGCCATCTAATAGGGCCGCGGAACCAGAGGTACATTTCGAAGGAAACAAAAAATGTGGAAACCGTGGGATTTTCCCACGGTTTCCACATTTCAAAAGATGTCGCTGTCTTTTCAATTGTACTGTGCATTTTCGCTTATATATAGTAAACTAGACTTACACTTCGTCAGGAGCTCCATCTGGTATTTTTAGCTCCACATAGGGAGAGCTAGCAGGAGCCTTCAGCACCATATAAACAATAAAGGGGGAGCAATATGGATATTGAGAAAATCATCGGCACAATAGATGGAAATCCTTATGAACTTTATTCGCTTCGTTGTTTTCTCAATGAGCTAATCGAAGCCGGTGTGGATCTAAGTAAAAACGATTACAATTTACATCCAGCATTTATTGCAATGGAAGATACGTACCGTTTTAATCCCGCCGTGCCAGACTCTTGGCTCGTGGAGCGTCTGTTTATCGGAGAAACTCGTCTTGAGCAAATTTATGGTTGCTATGACTTGAGAATTTCCAGAAAGTTGACAGATGAAGAACTTACGGGAGCTGTATGGATGTCTGCACTCGCGGACAAATTTCCGGACTCAGTCAAAACGACTAAGGACATTGGTGACGGTGTTTATCGTGAGGAGAGCGGATTGGATGATTGCCTGAAAGAAATGGGGGTCGACGTTACTGCCTTTTCCGATAAAAATGAGAAGGTTCGTCTGTTTTTCTTTTTGTATCGCTTTAAAACGGACATCAGGAGGTATCTTAATTCTTTTTTTAGTAAACCAACCCTGGAAAATGTAGACAATTTTCGGGTGGGCGACATCACCCGAAACGGAGAAATGATGAGGAAACTGAAAAACTCCGTAGCCAGGGGTATTTCAGACTACGCTTCCCGGACTATACAGGAAACCCTGGTCGATATTATTCTGCAGTGGCAAGATGAGCTTATCAAAGTGCATGAAATCTCTCAGGCACTAACTCCAGAACTTAACATTCAGGATTTGCAGCGCATCAATAATAACCTCGATCAGCTGATGAGATTTACTTCAAACTCCGAAAATCATCTTGGTAAATATCAGCATTCACTGCTTGAGACATTTTATCTGAAATTGTGTCAGCACGAGAATATAGGCCGACAACACGACCTGTTAGATCTCCAAACCAGAATCAAACCCGTATCAGAAATGTCAACTGCGGGCAATATTACGCCACTTAAATACAAACATGTGCAGAAAAAAGATATCTCCCTTTATATAGGAAACAATCGCTCGTTATTGGCCCGGATCGTTTTTAACAAACAAGACATTACCAGTAATGAATATGCCAAATTTGATCGGATAGCCGCCGATATCCCAACGTTCATAGAGGTTTTAAGCGACAACACTTTTTATAAACGCAGCAAAACAATTCCTGCTGCACTGATTGTTTCCTATCTCCTGATCGCAAACTCCCCCATAGTAAAGGAACGCCTTCCCAATCCATTTTATCGACATGAAACCAGCGATCAAAAGACCCTCAATGCCGAGCGAAAAAACGGAATACAGGCTTTCCGTAAAAATCAGATCGCTCTCATCTTTTTGGTAATAAGACAGATGGACGTTCTTCTGGGAAGAACACAGGAGCGGAGTATTCTGGACCAAATTGAAATCAAGGTTGATAAAATCATCCGGAAGATTCTTTCTTGTAACTCCACTGGGGATATGTTAAGACTTCACGACTTTTTCCTGCAGCAATTTCAAGTCTTGTCAATGCAACAATGCTTGATAGACAATGAGTTCCAGAAATTCAGGAACGCCTTAAACAACAGATACGACATCCTCTTCCCCGACCAGGTGCAATATGACTGTCTGTGGGGAACCCTCTTTGGTTCTGACTTTACTTTGTCATTGGCAAGTCGGATTAACGAATATATATGTCAAACCGAAGCAAGGGGCCATAAAGAAAACTATCCTATCTTCTTTGGACCTCCTGAAGGAGAAGAGTGTTGGTGGGAAAATTTCATAATTCTTTTTACAATCGATCCATCAGCAGAGTCCATCACATTAATTGACTTCTATTTTGTATTTTCCGAAAAAGAAAAACAATTTCTGTTGGAACATGACATTTATTAAAGCCCAGTTATTCCACAACAGGACTTAACGATCCGCCTGTGTGACTGCAGACAGTCGGAACCCTCAGAACAACCGCACAGCTTTTCTGCTGTCAGCTTCTGATCCAAAACAGTAAAAAGATAGCACTGCCGGCAAAGTTGCTCGCAGTGCTATCTTTTTATGTTCTTCTACCACTGTCAGCATCCGGCAAAAACAAATGGTTGATTCATAGGATAGGGCATACCCACAGATGGGGCATTGCCAGTTGGGGACAGGCTTCTGGGGTGACAGGCCGCATTGCCCCAATATTAACTAGTCCCAGCGCAAGACGGATAGGCACAGGGGAGGAGGGATGACCAGCTTAGCCGGTAAAATTTTGAATGATAACGTGGGTTTTGGCAAAATAGCCTAATTTAGTGGTGCTAAAGCTAGAGATTTTGTTAGGTTAACAATGCACATATGACTATATTCACAGAAAAATACGACATATATTGTGTTTTATTTTACCAATTCGACAAAAAATGAAAACAATTATCGTATGAATTTACAATTTACATTACAAAAAACCTGAGGTATTATAATTCCATAAATTCCGCAAAATGGAATGTTATTCTACAATGCGGAAAATAAATTGATGCGGAGGGTTATTATGAAAAAACTGATCGCGCTGCTGCTGTCACTTGTTTTACTGCTAGGCATGGTAGCTTGCTCTTCCAACAATAACTCGGGAGATGCAGCGAATTCAAATTCCGGCGCGGACTCTAGTGGAAGCTCTGATTCCGGTTCCGGCGGCACCTATGAGATCACTGTAAATGGCGTGACCTATACGACCAGCGTTGACCCCGCCAGCGTCGACCTTGCTTGCTCCGTATATCAGCAGGATGCACACCAGTCCCTGCTCCGCCAGGCGGCCATCGACTGTGCGGAAGCCTACGGTGTGAACCTTGTCTCCACCGTGACGGACTCCGACGCGGCTAAGGAGCTGGAGTTCCTGTCCACCTGTACATCCCAGGGTGTGGATGGCTACGTCTGGGCTCCCTGCGGTACCGCGACCTATGCCCCCCTGGCTGAGGCTGCTGAGGCGGGCACCTATATTGCCATTATCAACGGCATGCCGGTCAGCGAAGGCTTTGAGGCCCCTTGGGAGCTGTTCAGCGGAAACTTCTATAACAGCAATGAGTCCATGTGCGCCACCCTTGGTGAAGTCGTAAAGCAGCCTCTGAGCGAGGTTTTTGCTGATGAGATTGCCGCTGGCGAGACCTTGAAGGTCGGCATCATTGCTTTCGATGCGCTGTCCAAGGAAACCTCCGATGTCCGGGCCAACGCCACTTTGGACCAGCTCACTGCCCTGGGCCTGAAGTATGAGGTCGTCAGCCGTCAGGACGCTGTGGAGCAGGATAAGGCCATTGAGGTATCCACCGATATGCTTACCGCGAACCCCGACCTGGATCTGTTTGTTTCCTGCTGCGAGTCCGCCAGCATTGGCGCCATCATGACGGTTGCCAACGAGGGGCTTGAGGGCTCCTGCTATGTGACAGGTATCGACGTCTCCGTCCAGATCGCGAAGTTGATGCAGGAGTATCCCGGTATCGGCCTGGCTTTCGTTGGGCAGAGCTCCTATGTCTCCGGCTGGAACGCTGCGGAGCAGGTAATCCGTCTGTGCCTTGGCATTGAGGAGGAGACCACCGCGGCCCAGATCGGCAAGGAGAATATCCAGCCCGACCAGATCCTTGACAGCACCGACCCCGATGGTATCCAGGCGTATATTGATGAGATGGCTGCACTGGGTATTACCGGCTAATGCAATTTGATTTAGTTAGTTGAAGGCTTGTTAAATCAGTGGCAGAGACGTGGGCTTGCCACGTCTCTGCCTAGTTTATTTTGAGGTGAAAAATGAGCGTATTAAGTGCAGTTAATGTTACGAAGATATATCCTGGCACCGTGGCGCTCGACGATGTTTCTGTCAGTTTTGAAAGTGGTACCGTGAATGCCTTTGTTGGCAAAAATGGTTCTGGCAAGTCGACTTTGCTAAAGATTTTTGCTGGCGCCGTTGAAAAGACCAAGGGCCACATAGAGATGGATGGGAAGATCCTTGACGTGAAAAACCCTATGGATGCCTTGAAAGATGGTATTGCTACAGTGTATCAGGAACTGAGCCTGGCCAACAACCTGTCGGTTATGGAAAATATTTACTTAGGCCGGCTACCTGTGAAAAATGGCCTGGTGGACTGGAAGCAGACAGAAAAACAGGCGCAAGCGGTGCTGGATGAATTAAACCTGAAGACAATTAAGCCAACTGATATTGTGGGGCAGCTACCTCAGGGGCAGCGCCAAATGGTAGAGATTGCCAAGGCAATGTCGTTTAACCCCAAAGTTATTCAATTGGACGAGCCAACCTCCTCCCTGGCGCGCGAAGAGACGGAATCCCTATTTGAGATGATCCGTTACCTCAAAAGCAAAGATGTTATTGTGATCTATGTCACCCACAAGCTCCACGAGCTGTGGAAGGTATGTGATACCTGCACGGTCCTCAGGGATGGGAAGCTGATCGGGAAAGTGAATTTGAACGAGGCTTCCAATGCCGAAGTGCTGGGTATGATGTTCGGCAATGTGAAGATCCGTACCATACCCGAGGACCTGAAAGTAGGCGAAGGGGTCGTACTGAAGGTAGAAAACCTGGGGAATGGCAAGAAGTTCCATAACATTAATTTTGAGCTACATGAGGGCGAGATCCTTGGTATTGCCGGTATGCTTGGCTCTGGCAGGACGGAGCTGTTGAGCTCTATTTTTGGGGCAGACAAGCATGATACCGGTAAGATTACCTTAATGGGCGAGGAGATTCCCAAACCGACACCTGAGCTCATGACCCATAAGGGCTTGGGTATGATCCAGGAAGATCGGCAACGGCAAGGGATCACAAAGCAACACTCTATCAAACAGAATATTACGAGGGCGTGTATTTATAAGCTGGGCAAGGGGTTCCTTGTGGATGAGAAGCTGGAAGATGAGCTGACCCGTAAGCAGGTGGAGGACCTCCAGATCAAAATCGCCAACGTCCACGACCTGATTACGACCCTCTCTGGCGGCAATATGCAGAAAGTCGTTGTGGGGAACTGGCTGAATACAAACCCGAAAGTGATGTTCCTGGACGAACCCTCCAGGGGCATTGATGTGAATGCGAAGCAGCAGATCTTTGAGATCATGTGGGACATGGCTCGCAACGGTATCCCCAGCGTGGTGGTTTCCACTGAGCTGGAAGAGCTTATCGAAATCTGCCACCGCATTATTATCATGAAAGATGGCGAATTTATTGGTGAGGTTTACCCGAAAGACCTGACGGCTGAAAAGCTATATTCATTGTGTATGGGAGAAAAATTATGAGTGGTACAAAGATTAAAAAATTCTTATTAAACCATATCCTGGAATGCTTTGTCCTGGTTCTGTGGGTGTTCGCCACCTTCATGAGCGATAGCTTCCTCACCTCTGCAAACTTGCTGAACATCCTAAAGAACGCTTCCATGAAGGGCGTTTTGGCTGTTGGTATGACGATTGCCATTATCAGCGGCTTCATGGACCTGTCCATCAGCTCCACGGTTGCCACGACCGGTATCGTAATTGGCCTCCTTTTTGGGGCGATGCCAAATTCAGAGCCCTTGGCCCTGGTCCTTGGTATCTTGATCATGATTGTCGTGTGTGCCATCATGGCCTCCATCCATGCATTCTTTGTCATTAAGTACAACATGCCTGCCATGATTGTCACCATGGCAACAATGAAGATCCTTTACTGTGTGGCCGGCCTGCTCTGTAACGGCTACCCGATTACCAGCTTCCCCAAGTGGTATGGGAACCTAGGCGGCGCCAAAATCTTTGGCTTCTTCCCAGCGGCTGGTATTTGGTTCATCATCGCGGTAGTCATTTTTAGCTTCCTTCTGAAAAAGACCAAGCTGGGGCGCAATATCTACGCGACAGGCGGCAACCTGGAGGCATCCCACCTGTCCGGTATTAACACAACAAAGACCCGTTGGCTGGCTATGTTCTTTGTACAGCTTACAGCGCTGTGCTCCGGCATCATCCTCTCCTCCCAGCTCCGTGCTGGTAACCACACCTATGCGCAGGACTGGGGCCTAGACATGATCTCCTCCGTTATCATCGGTGGCGCATCCTTTTCCGGTGGTGTTGGTAAGGTCTTTGGTACCGTTGTTGGTATGATCCTGGTCAGCACAATTAACAACGTCTTGACGATTCTGGACGTCAGTACATTCTATCAGTACTTTGCCCAGGGCGCCCTGATCCTGTTGGCTGTCGTGATCAATACGCTCCGCGACCAGCAGCTCGGGAAGATGAAGAAAGACTAATGGAGAAAGGGTTGCAGTATGAATCTAGAGTATATTAAAAATCTTTTCTGCTATGACGGGAAGAACGCTATTGTAACAGGCGGCAGCCAGGGGATTGGCAAGGGGATTGCCATGTCCTTGGCACAGTGTGGCTGCAACGTTACGATCCTTGGCCGCAACCAGGAATTGCTGGCCCAGTCGCAGCGGGAGATTGAGGCGCTGGGTGTAACGTGTGAGACTGCGGCGTTCGACCTCAAGGACGAAGAGGCGCTCAACGCTTTCTTCGACGAGTGGGAAAAGACCCACGATAAGCTGGACTTTTATATCAATAATGCCGCCTATACCATTATGAAGAGCGCCCTTGAGACCAGCAAGGAAGAGATGATGAGCCTTTTTGAGACCAATTACATGGGCTCCCTGCTGGGCCTCCAGCGCGCGGCGGCAATCATGAAGCGGCAGATGTATGGCAATATCGTCATTGTAACATCTGTCAATGCACTGTGGCCTTTGCCGTCCCAGGGGGTTTATACGACCACGAAGAATGCGCTGGAAGGCTTGAAGAGCTGCCTGGCCGCCGATTTGTGCAAGTACAATATCCGTGTGAACACGCTGGCCCCTGGAGGGATTAACACGAATATGAATGCCAGCATGCACAACAACTACGACATCCTGTCCCAGGCCGGAAAGATGATCCCGCTGGGGCATATTGGTGAGATTGACGAGATGGGCGATGCGGTTGTCTGCATGGTCTCTGATGCCATGCGCTATATGACTGGTGCCACTGTACTTGTAGATGGCGGCTTACGGCTCCGTATTCAATAATTGACCAATAGAGGGATTATGCGAAATGATTGAAAAGAGTAAGGAGTTTGCCCACGAGATCAACACTTTCGTACCTGGGGATGGGGAAATCGCCATATGGTGGATTGGCCAGAGCGGTTTTGTGGTAAAGACGGCTGACTACTGTTTTGTAACAGACCCCTACCTCTCTACGACGCTGGAGGATGCGACTGCCCACTGCGGCCCTGAGATGAAGCATGTGAGGATGATGCCGATCCCGGTGTTGCCGGAAGATATTACTTGCGCGGATTTTGTGCTGTGTTCCCACGACCATGGCGACCACTATGATGCCAAGTCGGTGCTGGGGATCCTCCATGGCAGCCCTACCTGCAAAGTGGTTGTCCCACCTGCTGCAAAGCCGTCCCTCCTCCGGGATGGTGTCCCAGAGGGGAGGATCTTGCTTGTAGGGACGGAGGACACCTATACCCAGGAGGGGCTGGAAATCAGTGCGATCAAAGCCAAGCACAATCATTTCGACTACACAGAAGAATACGGTTACCCCTATGTGGGCTATATCATCCGTACCGGCGGCGTCACGCTTTACCATGCTGGCGACACGATCTTGTTTGATGAATTGCCGGAGCTGCTCAAGCGGCAGGGAGTAGACATCGGGATCATCCCGGTAAATGGGTACGACGAACTGCGGATTAAGACGGGCTTCCAATCCAATTTTATGTACAATGAAGCTGCGGACCTAGCAAAATATGCCGGCGTAAAACTCATGATCCCCTGCCACTACGACATGTTTACGGCGAACACAGAGCAAATTGGGCGGTTTGTCAACTATATCAATGGACAAGAGGGGATGCCAAAATATCTGCTCCCCATTATCGGCGAAGCTTTAATGATTGATAAGGAGATGCTGTAATATGATGAAGATTGCCTATTCTATCAATGGCCCTGCCCATACCCCGCTAAAGTATTTTGCGCAGCAGCTGGGGGTCAAGTATGCCGTTACCTCCCCCTTCAGCCTCAAGCATCCCTATGGCCCGTACGCCGGGAGCTGGGATTATATGGTGCTGCGGGAGCTATACCAGGATATGAAGGATGCCGGCATGGAGTGGTCGGTGCTGGAGGGCGTGGAATTTATTGATGGCGCCAAGCTGGGGACAGAGTCCCGTGATCTTGAAATTGAGCGTTTTAACACTATGCTCATCAACCTGGGCAAGCTGGGGGTAAAAACCGTCTGTTACAACTGGATGCCAGTCTGGGGCTGGTACCGCTCCCGTAAGGCGATCTATCTGGATGGCAACGCCATGGTGACAGGGTTTAAGATGTCCGATGTGGAGGATGCCCCGGAAGTCCCTGGCGTAAAGATCAGCAAGGACCAGCTGTGGAGCAACCTGGAATATTTCCTTAAGAAGGTTGTCCCTGTAGCAGAGAAGGCAAAAGTACAGCTGGCCGTCCACCCTGACGACCCCCCGGTTGACAAGATCTGTGGCGTGGAGCGCATCCTTACCAGCGCCGACGCAATGTATGAGGTGACGCAGCTGGTTCAGAGCGAATACAACGGCATCACCTTCTGCCAGGGGACTTTTGCCACTATGGGCGAGGATATCCCCGCTTGCATCCGCCGTTTCTCCGCCAATAAGACGCTGTTCTTTGCCCACTTCCGTGACGTTATGGGCGACAAGAACGATTTCTATGAGACCTTCCACTTTGGCGGGAAGACGGACATGTACGAGGCCATGAAAGTCTACTATGAGTGCGGATATGACGGGGTCTGCCGTCCCGACCATGTCCCTACTATGTACGGCGACAATAACGACATGCCCGCCTACGCCATCAATGGCAACCTGGTGGCCACCGGCTATATGATGGGCCTGATGGAAGCTGTTGAAAAAGAGATGGGCCTTAGGTAGATGGGACGTATGGAGTTACGGAACGCAGTTGTTTTAGCCGTTGCGCAACCAGGGCTCGCTGCGGACTGGTTTTGCAGCAACTTTGGCTTCCAAAGGGCAGAGCCATGTGCCGATGTGGTAGTGAGCGGGAACCTTGCGATACAGCTTGAGCAGGAGAACGCCCAAACCAATAGGGCGCCAACAGGCCTTGCCCATGTTGCGCTCAATGCGTATGACATTGACGCCGCATTAGAGAAGTGCATGGCGGCAGGCCTTGCGGTTGATAGCGACCACGGCAAACCATATTTTAACCCCCAGATATGGGGGACCGGCACGCGTTACTTTAATATTGCCGCCCCGTTTGGCGTGACGGTGGAGGTATGCCAGCGCTTGGATAAGACGGTTGGCTGCCCGGAGCGCAACATAGAGGGCCTTGAACACATCGGGGTGTTTGTAGAGAGCGCAGAAAAGAGCTTGGCGTATTATACCTCTATTGGCTTTGAGCAGCTGTGCCCCCTTGTGGTCAATGAGAAAGCTGCTGCCGACATACACTGCGTGATGGTGGGGAAAGGCGACATGGTGTTAGAGATCTTTTCTGCTGAAAACAGCAAGGCGCCGTTCCCCATGGTGTGGTCCAGGATCGACCGGATTGTGGTAAATGGAGGGGAAGGGGCAGTTTCCGCCCCCGACGGGGAGCGCATCGAATTCGTATAGCGCACTGGGCTGCAACAACCTTTTGAAAAAAGTTAAAATTTTAATTTTGGGAAAGGTGGTACAACGATGATGACGAAAAAAGAGAAGATGTTGGACCTGAAGGCCCGGATGGTGAAAAATGTCCGGGAGAATATCCTCCCCTTCTGGTGTGACAACATGGTTGACGAGGAGAACGGCGGTTTTTATGGCAAGGTCAATAAAGACCACACCCCAGATAAAGAGTATCCAAAGGCGATCGTGCTGAATACGCGTATGCTGTGGGCCTTTACGATGGCATACGAAAAATTCGGCGATGAGAAGTATAAGGTGCTGGCAAAGCGGGCGTTTGAGTATATTCGGGATCACTTTTGGGACAAGGAATATGGCGGGACCTTCTGGATGCTGACCTATAAGGGTATCCCCAGCGAGGTGGTCAAGCGGACATATGGCCAGGCATTTATTATTTACTCTATGGCGGAGTACTACAAGGCCTTTGGAGACAAGGAAGCCTTGGATATGGCCATGACGACCTTCAAGCTGGTCCAGGACCATGTGAAGTTCGATAACGGCGGCTATGCGGACTCTGTCGCAAGAGATTGGCGGTTTGATCCCTGGGTTATTACCTGGATGATGAACCGTGATGGCGCTATGAAGCTGCTGAACTCCCACCTGCACCTCTTCGAGGCGACCATGACGCTGCTGGATGTGACGGGCGACGAATATGTCAAGGGCGTTTTGAAGGATTTCCTGGAGTTCTTGCTTGATGTTGCAGTGGAGAAGGAGACCCATCACCTGAAGGCCGGCATGGACCAGGATGGCAACCGGATCGACGGGGAAATCAACTATGGCCACGATTCGGAATGCTGCTACCTGATGACCTGGTCGGCCCGGCTGATTGGCGACCCGGACCTGATCAAGCGGGCAGATGCTGCGGCGCTTGATATTATGGACCATGTTCTTGCCGAGGGTATTGACCCTGTCAATGGCGGCATGTATTCTGACATCGACATCCGTACTGGCCATAAGAACCGGGCAAAGGTGTGGTGGAACCAGTGTGAAGGTATCACTTCTTTCTTCAACTGCTACCAGCTGACGGGGGATGAGAAGTATCTGGATGCGGCTATCAGTATCTGGGATTACACGGAGAAAAACGTAGTAGATCCCACAGGCGAGTGGTTTGCCAGGGGCTTTAATGCCGTTATGGATGAGGAGTGGAAAAAGGAGGAGGACTCCACGGCAGCCTTTATGGGTACGGAGAAGGCCAGCAAGGCTAAGTGCCCCTATCATAACTCCAGGACTTGCTTTGAGATTATGAAGCGGGTGGATGAAGAACTGGCGAAGATGGGGTGATCCCGTACTCCCATATATAGGGGAGCCTGTCTATGCGGCAAAGCTTTGTAATTTATTAACTAAATGAGGTGACGTTATGCAATTTGTTACACCGCCTGAGGATTTAATTACATTGACCCCCGATTGGAAAGGGGAGCGGTTCCCAGATGGCCGCCCGAAGGTCCCTGACAGCGTCTTAGCCCGGCTCCGGAAAGTCAAGACTGAGGAAGCGTGGTTCCCCATGTGGGGTGCCAAGTATAAGTTCCAATTTGAGGGCGACTTCCGCATCATTCACCCTGAGAAAGTCATGGTGGGCCGTGCGCTGACTGCCGTTATGGTCCCTTCCCGGCCAGATGTCCATATGGCGATGCTCAACTATGGCCATAAGCACTTGGGGTATACAGGCTTCTTTAACCAGTGGACCATTGAGCACTTGTCGGAGAACGATATCCTGGTGGTCGATATGTGCGATAAGATCATCAACGGTACATATGTAGGAGGGAACCTGTCCACCGCAATTAAATCTAAGACAGGGCCCAACGGCGGGGCTGTAATCTGGGGCGGCATTCGCGATTTGCAGCAGGTTGTGGAAATCCCTGATTTCCAATGCTACTACCGCGGCGTGGATCCAACGCCGATTGGCGATGTGATGCTAAGCGGCATCAATAAGCCTTGCCGGATTGGCAAAGCCATCTGCATGCCTGGCGATGTCGTCCTGGGCACCATGTCCGGCGTCCTGTTTATCCCTGCCCATATGGCGGAAGAGGCCGCAATCGTGGGCGAGAAGCAGCAGTGCAAAGATATTTTTGGCTTTGAGCGGTTGGCGGAAGGCACTTACACCTCCGCGCAGATTGATGCGCAGGTCTGGGCGAATGAGATTATGGAGGACTTTGTCCACTGGTTTAAGACCTCCCCCAACGCAGCCGAATATCAGCATCTGGACTGGACGGTGGAGATTGAGCGATCCAAGTCCGTTGCGATGGACGAATTTACAGGATTGTCTTAACCGGTAAAATAGGATGGCCAAGGGGTAAGGTAAAAGTTAATGGATAGTTTGAAAAGATTAAGTAATGCTGGAGTAGTGCCTGTCGTTGTGATCGATGACGCAAAAGACGCTGTCCCCACGGCTGAAGCAATATTGGCGGGCGGCATTGACGTCATGGAGATCACGTTCCGTACCGCTGCCGCTTCGGATGCCATCCAAGCTGTTGCTGAGCAATGCCCTGATATGCTGGTTGGCGCGGGGACGGTGATTACCCTGGACCAGTGCAAGCAGGCGATAAGCAAGGGCGCCAAGTTTATTGTTTCCCCCGGATTTGACGCGGAAGTGGTAAAATGGTGCGTCGACAATGGGGTGGCTGTGACGCCTGGCTGTGTGACGCCTGGGGAGATCATGGCGGCGATGAGGCTGGGGCTGCAGGTGGTAAAATTTTTCCCGGCAAATGTATATGGCGGCCTAGTTGCCATGAAGTCCTTGGCGGGCCCCTTTGGGGGAATTAAGTTTATCCCCACTGGCGGGGTGAATGCCCAGAATGTCGGCGAATACATCTCTGCACCGTTTATTCATGCGGTAGGCGGCAGTTGGGTATGCCCTAAAGCGGAGATAGCCGCAGGGAATTTTGAGAAGATTACCGCCCTATGTGCGGAATCCCGGAGGAACCTGCTGGGGTACGAAGTGGTGCATGTGGGAATCAACACGGACAGCTGCGAGGTGGCAAAGGGAGTAGCTGACGCCTTTAGTTCTGCCTTCGGGTTTGCGGTCAAAGAAGGGAACAGTTCTCTGTTTGCCTCCGGTAGTATTGAAGTGATGAAGACCCAATACCTGGGCCGGCAAGGGCACCTGGCCGTGCGGACGAACCGGGTGGATATTGCAGTTGCCGACCTGGAGAAGAAGGGCTTCCATGTGGACATGGAGACAGCCAAGTACAAGGGCGACCGGATATCCGCAGTTTATCTGAAAGAGGAAATCGGTGGGTTTGCAGTCCATCTGTTGCAGAAGTAGGGGGTAAGGAGAATGACAGTTTTAACGTTTGGCGAGATTATGCTGCGTTTACGGGCCCCCGGGCATGAGCGATTCTTCCAGAGCAATATGATGGAAGCCACTTTTGGCGGCGGTGAAGCAAACGTTGCGGTGTCCTTGGCGAATTTTGGGATGGATGTGGAATACTGTACAGTCCTCCCTGATAATGCCATTGGCGATGAGTGCATCAAAGAGCTGCGGAAGTTTGGCGTGGGGACAAAAAAAATCCAGCGCGGCCCTGGGCGTATGGGGATCTACTTCTTAGAAAATGGGGCAAATCAGCTGCCCAGCAAAGTCATCTACGACCGTGCGTATTCCGCTATTGCCCAGGCAAAGGCGGGAGACATCGATTGGGATAGCACTTTTACAGGGGTAGATTGGTTCCATATCACGGGCATTACCCCGGCGATCAGCGAAAGTGCCATGGAGCTGAGCCTTGCGAGCGTTAAAGCGGCAAGGGAAAAGGGGATCACCGTCTCCTGTGATTTCAATTATCGGAAGAACCTGTGGAAATACGGGAAGAGGGCGCCGGAAGTCATGCGAGAAATGGCCCAATATATCGATGTGGCAGTCGCAAATGAGGAAGATGTCCAAAAGTCCCTAGAGATCACGGTTGATGTTGACGTAAAAGCAGGGGAATTGGATCGGGAAAAGTACAGGTTGCTGGGCAACAAAGTCCTAGAGCATTACCCCAATATGAAAATGATTGCCATTACTCTGCGGGAGAGCCATAGCGCAGATTGGAATGGTTGGGCGGCCTGCCTGAATGACAGAAAAAATTTTTATGTTTCTAAAAAATATGAGATCCGCGATATTGTGGATCGTGTAGGCGGAGGAGATAGCTTTGCTAGCGGCCTGATCTACGGGTTAAACCACTATGAAGACAGGCAGCAGGCATTGGAATTCGCAGTAGCAGCCTCTTGCTTAAAACACTCCATTATCGGAGACTTCAACCGGGTCGGTGTGGCAGACGTACAAAAATTGGCTGCCGGCGATGGGTCGGGAAGGGTCCAGCGTTAGATACTTATTACACATATAGGTGTTGCATGGGATACGGCAACACCTATATGTGTATTTGAATGTAAGAAAGAGGATCAACATGTCAAAGTACGATAATTTACAGGCTATTTTGCAGGATTTCCTAACGGTTGGCCCCGTGGGCTGTGGACTAACTGTGACGCAAAATGGGAAAGAGCTCTTTTCCCAATGTGTCGGCTATGCCGACAGGGACGCGAAAACCCCAATGGAGCGGGATACGATCGTAAGGCTATTCTCCAACTCCAAGGTGTTTACTAACGTAGCCCTTATGACACTGTACGAGAAGGGGAAATTCCTGCTCAATGACCCGGTGGAAAAGTACTTGCCGGAATTTTCCAATCCCAAAGTAGGCTTTTTTACCGGTAATGGCGTTTTTAGTACGCGGCCTGCCAAGAGGTCTATTTTCATTAGGGACCTGATGTCTATGGCTTCTGGCCTAACATATGGAGGCGGGATTGCCGGCGGCGAGTATTCGCAGACCCACCTCCAGCTGGGCAAGGCGGTGGATGAGCTGGAGGCGACCGGTGGGTATACGGTGCGTGAGTTTACCAAGCGTATTGCAGAAGTCCCCTTGCTGTTTGACCCGGGCTCATCCTGGTCCTATGGCTACAGCCACGACGTGATCGGCGCCTTGATTGAAGTCCTGGCGGATATGTCCTTTGAGGATTACCTAAAAGAGGCGATTTTTAATAAGCTGGGCCTCCAGGATACATCCTTCTTTATTGAAGACAGCAAGCGCCACCGCCTGGCAAGGCAGTACTCCCCTCGGGACGAGGACGGGGGGCAGGTCCTGAATGAAAAGGGCGATATTATATACGAGAAGTCCCATAAGTTTATGGGCGGCGGTGGCGGGCTGCTGGGCACGTTGGATGACTTGTCCCGGTTTGCCTCGATGCTTGCCATGGGTGGGACATTGGATGGCGTGCGGGTCATCGGCCGTAAGACCATTGACCTGATGCGGGAAAACCACCTTGCCCCTGAGCAGCTTAAGGCGTTCCAGGCAGCGCATAGAAACGGCTGGGAGTTCCTTTCCGGGTATGGATATGGCCTTGGCGTCAGGACAATGATTGACAAGCCTGCCGCAGGTTCCAACGGTTCGTTGGGTGAGTTCGGATGGGCTGGTGCGGCTGGGACATGGCTGTTAGCCGATCCAGAGGAGAAGCTGTCGATTGCATATGTACAGCAAGTTCTACCCAACCCCTATGAGGGTTATTGCCACCCGCGCCTCCGTGCGGGGGTATACGCCACGTTGGACTAATGTGCCGTATTGAAAGATGGCTGCCTGTCTGTTTTACCAGGGCTGCCCTTTGCCGGCATGGATGCTAAGGGAGGAACTGGTACCTAAGGAATAAGGGAGCCCCATGTTGGGCTGGGCCTGGCTCGTACGATTCGTGGGCAAGGGCGCACTGGAAAGTCCTCCCTGGTGCTGTGTTTTGCCGCTGATGTAAAAATTGGCTGGGCCCAGCCTTTGAAGTGAAGGGAAAAGATAAGGGGGAACTGTGGCGGTTGCGGCGTTGGAAGGTGACCGAACCAACATGGGTTGTGGATCCCATAGCGATGGAAAGAGATGGGGTGGATGGGTTCGAAGGGAAAGATACTGCTGCGAATAAGACGGCTTTTTTCAGCGTATACCATTGAAATCTTGACAGTGGTGGCGCTACTGGTAATGGGGATCTTTTTTGACGGATTCCTCTGCCTGGACGGCATTTTGAATATCATGAAATCGGCCTCTCTAAAGGGAGTCCTGGCGCTGGGGATGACGGTTCTTATGGTCAGTGGCCATATGGACCTCTCCGTTGGCTCTACGGCGGCATTTGCAGGGGTGCTGTTTGGGGGGATCCTAGAAGGGCTTGGGCGGGCCCCTTGGGCTATCTTGCCGGCATTTGTGGCGGTAATAGCCATGGCCGTCTGTGTTGCCAGCCTCAATACATGGGCTACCATCCATATGGGAATCCCTAGCTTAATGTCGACGTTTGCCGTATCTAAAATTGTCTATGCGCTATGCGGCCTCTGCGCGACGCTACAGTTCAAACGGCAGTTTTTCCCGGCCTGGTTCAAAAATATGGTGGGGCAAAAATGGTTTGGCGTATTGCCGGGGGCAATCGGTATTTTTGCTGTTTTTGCCGCTATTTTTGGGCTCGTTTTGGCAAAGAGCCAATTTGGGCGGAATATTTATACAGTTGGAGGCAACCTGGAATCGGCGAAACTGTCTGGTATCAAGACCACCTGGGTCCAGTATTTGGCATTCTTAGTTGTGCAGCTCTCTGCAGTTATGTCGGGCCTCATGCTGTGCGGCTACCAGGGGTCTGCTAGCCATAACTACGCCCAGGACTGGCCTTTGGATGTGATTTGTTCTGCCATTATTGGCGGGGCGGCCATCAAGGGGGGGTACGGTTCCATCAAAGGTACCTGCCTGGGGCTATTTTTTGTCGGCTTGATGAACAATGCCCTAATTTACTTAAAAGCCGATGCCTTCGCCCAATACTTCCTTAGCGGGGTACTTATGATCTCGGTGGCAGTATTGAACGACCACAACCAGAAGGAAGGGGCACGTCAAAAACTGGCGCGGCCTTATTAGGGTAAATATTGTGTGTGATTTTTAAAAACGGAAAAGGTGGAAATGTGTATGGCGTCAACCGTTTACTTTACAAATTTGCGGGCGTATCCTGGCAATAACCTCCTGCAGAAATTGGATCGGCTATTGGCAAAGGCAGGCATGGGCGATATTGATTTTAGCGGGAAGTTTGTGGCGATAAAGATCCATTTTGGCGAACCTGGCAATTTGTCCTACCTGCGGCCCAACTATGCCAAGGTGGTGGTAGACTTCATTAAGTCCAGAGGGGGCAACCCGTTCCTTACGGACTGCAATACGCTATATGTAGGCGGCCGAAAAAATGCCTTGGAACACCTGGAGAACGCCTATATCAATGGGTTTAACCCCTTTGCTGTGGGATGCCATCTGATGATCGGCGATGGCCTGAAAGGGACAGACGAGGCCTATGTCCCCGTGGAGGGCGGCGAATATGTGAAAGAGGCCAAAATTGGCCAGGCAATTATGGATGCGGACATCGTGATTTCCTTGACCCACTTCAAAGGCCATGAGCTGACAGGGTTTGGGGGCACTTTGAAGAACCTGGGAATGGGATGTGGTTCCCGTGCGGGGAAAATGGAGATGCACTCTGCTGGCAAGCCCTGGTGCAAGCAAAAAGCATGCATCGGGTGCGGCGCGTGCCAGAGGATCTGTGCGCACGGCGCACCGACTATGGGCGAGGACAAAAAGATCACCATTGACCACAACAAGTGCGTGGGATGTGGGCGCTGCATTGCTATTTGCCCGCAGGATGCCATCCGTGCCGCAGAGGATGAGAGCGTAGATATCCTAAACTGCAAGATCGCGGAATATGCAAAAGCTGTAATAGACGGCCGCCCCAATTTCCACATTAGCTTAGTGATGGATGTGTCGCCGAATTGCGATTGCCACGGGGAAAACGATGTCCCTATTGTCCCCGATGTAGGCATGTTTGCCTCCTATGACCCGGTGGCCCTGGATATGGCTTGTGCGGACGCCGTGAATCAAATGCCGGTATATAAGGGCAGCTACTTGGAAGAGCAGGTAAATGCTGGGCATACGGAAGGCGACCATTTCCATATAAACCACCCGGATACCAACTGGCGCTCCTGTACGGCGCACGCAGAAAAATTGGGGATTGGTTCACAGCAGTACATCCTAGTGGAAGTTTAAAGCGGCGGCAATTTTGGTAGCCCCATGAATATATGTGGGGGAGAGGGTAGGCACTGCACGATAGGCGGCTGGCGCCCTGCAGTGGGGTGCCAGCCTTGCCCCTCCCCCTTAGTAGGCGGCATTGTGCCCAGTCCGGCCCCGTTGCAGGATATGGATACATATATCCGGCCAATTCCTGCATCGGGACCGGTTTTGCCTGTAAACGGGGCCTGGCCTGCAGTAGGGGCGCCAGGGGGAACGGCCTGGGCAATCCCCCCGGCCCGAAGGGCCCTTCCCCCATGTCCCAGGATATTTTAGCATTACCAACCTTGCCTGCAGCGGCTGGTAAGATTGGACAGTGACACTTCAAGCCTGCCATTGCGGAATAGCCCCATATATTTTAACAGATGGGGGTAGAAGAGGCGGCTGTGTCCCCTACCAGGGGGACGCAGCCAAAGGATAAGTTGGACCACATCTGGAAAAAGTATTGTGAGCGTGGTATGATAAAAAAACGCAAAGGAGATAGCGCTATGGCACGGACAACCTATCCCCCGGAGTTTAAGGCAAAACTTGTGATGAGAGTAATTGAGGGCAGAGAAGAGTTAACTGCTGTCGCGTTGGAGAACAGTATTAACCCCAATATGCTGCGGAATTGGCGTTCCCAATTTATAGCAAATGCTGGCAAGGTTTTTGAAGGAATGCGGAAGGACAAGGAAACCAGCAAGAAGGAGGTTGCCCTGAAGAAAGAGCGGGAGCAGATGCTGAAGACCATCGATCAGCTGACGCGGGAGCGCGACTTTCTTCAGGCCTGCTTTCGCTAAGCAGGGTAATTGCCCCCTCCACTGCATTGCCAGCAGCTACCCGCTTTCAGTGCGGCGGGAGTGCCAACTATTGGGGATCCAGCGCGCAAAGCTGTATTATGCCCGGAAAAAGAGCCTCCTGGAGGGGAATGGGGCGGACAGCTAAGCCTTTTGCGAGAGGATGGCGCCATGGAAATTGGGAGAAGGCCACGCCTTTTCCAGGAGGCAGGCCATCTGAGGGATGCTTACGGGATATGGAGGAAAGGAGAGGGGCATGAAATTAATCTCTTTAGGCAGGACAGGTATTGTGACTCCGCAAAATGCGTTTGGGGCGCTCCCGATTCAGCGGATTTCCCGGGAGGATGCAGTGAAAATCCTCCGCAGGGCATATGCCGGCGGGATGATATTTTTTGATACTGCCCGCTTTTATACGGACAGCGAGGAAAAGCTCGGCGCGGCATTTGCTGGGATGCGGGACAAGGTCTATATTGCGAGCAAAACGACTGCAACCAGTGCAGATGAGTTTTGGAGCGACCTCCAGACATCGTTGGGCAAATTGCAGACCGACTATTTAGATATCTACCAGTTCCATAACCCTGCGTTTTGCCCAAAGCCAGGGGATGGCACAGGCCTTTACGAGGCGATGCTGGAGGCCAAAGCGCAGGGTAAAATCAGGCATATCGGTATCAGTAACCACCGCCTGTCTGTCGCCCACGAGGCCATTGATAGCGGGTTATATGAGACGCTGCAATTCCCATTTTGTTACCTGGCAACAGAGGAAGACCTGGCGCTTGTGCGCAAGTGCAAGGAGAAAAATGTGGGGTTTATTGCCATGAAAGGCCTCTCTGGTGGCCTTTTGACCAATTCTGCCGCCTGTTTTGCCTTTATTGCCCAGTTTGACAATGTCCTCCCTATCTGGGGGATTCAAAAAGAGAGGGAATTGGATGAATTCCTATCCTACCGGGAAAATCCCCCGGAACTTTCCGATGAATTGGCGGCGTTTATTGAGAAGGACAAAGCCGAACTGCAGGGTGATTTTTGCCGCTCCTGTGGGTATTGCATGCCTTGCCCAGTAGGGATCGAGATCCTAAATTGTGCCCGGATGAGCCAGCTGATCCGCCGCAGCCCCAGTGAAAACCAGCTTACGCCTGAAGTACAGGCAAAAATGATGAAAATAGAGGACTGCCTGGGGTGCGGCCAGTGTGCGAGCCGCTGCCCCTATCATTTAGATACCCCGGCATTGTTAAAAAAGAATTTGGAAGATTACAAGAAAATCCTGGCAGGGGAAATCAAAGTATAGACAAACGGGGGTGGCAGGTAGGCACAGCCCTTGCTGAGGAGGGCAAAGATAGCTGGGGGCGGGGAACCGGTTTTACCTGGGGTACCCTAAACAGGAGTGTTTGAAACAGATTGCTCATTCCTGGGATAGCTGCCTGGCAAGGACACTCTTTATAGACCAGGTATAATAAACTTATCGTGAATTAAATCGGCGGATTATTCTTTTAATTGCGCCATTTAAAATACAAAACTCAAATTAAAGCAATATACTGCTTGTTTTGAGTTTGCTTTTGTATTTATATATGATATAATATTCACGGTTGTTTTATGGGAAATGGTCTAAAACGATGAAGGTCATTATGTAGAAAGGAGATGTCGTATGACCTCTCAGATCCAGTCTGTTGCTAGATCTTTTGATATTATAGAGTTTCTCTCCCTCTCCCCAAAAGCCCAGCCGCTGAAGGAAATATCGGCAGCTTGCTCCCTCCCTGTAACCACAACCCATAGGCTGCTGAACAATTTGTGCTCTTTGGGCTATGTGATCCACGAGTCAAATGGTTTGTATAAGCTGTCCTACCGCCTGTTCGAAATATCAAGCCGCAGCCTTTTTAAGACGAATATCGTCTCTACCACGATCCCTTATTTGGATGAAATCGGCGAGGAATTGGGGGAATCGGTCCATCTGGTCACCCGGGATGGCAACGATATTGTCTATGTCTATAAGACGTCTAGTTCCATGGGGTCTGTCCAAATGGCATCTAGGATTGGCATGCGCCTGCCAATGTACCGGTGCGCGGTAGGGAAAGCGATTATGTCCACATTGCCGGATATGGAGATCCAGGAGATATTTGCCTCTACGGATGTTGTCGCGTGCACAAAAAATACGGTCGTGACGTTTGACGCACTGATGGAGCAGATCTATCAAATCAGGGAGCGCGAGTATGCACTGGACGATGAGGAGAACGAGGAGGGCATTAAATGCGTCGCCGTCACCCTGGGGCGTAAAGGGGATGCCGCTAAATATGCTTTTAGTGTCTCCTCCCTGAAATCCCGGATGGATGATTCCCGGACAGCCCAGATTGCAAAGATACTCCTTTCCACAAAGCAGACGATTGAGGAAGTCCTAGTCGATATATAATTGCCGGCCCATATGGGAGGGCTTAGCATACACGCCCCTCCCCCT
>ERZ779866.723-NODE-723-length-36232-cov-5.198911_pt1 | contig 36232 bp, 59 predicted proteins | sample MGYA00511248_ERZ779866 | MGnify/ENA primary metagenome ERZ779866 (study PRJEB29588, sample SAMEA2155758) | human gut metagenome | biome: human gut; feature: human-associated habitat; material: faeces | place: Denmark | collected 2008/2010 ... | reverse complement strand
GGCTCTTTTACTTCAATGCCAACAACTCCTCGTCGAACTCGAACGGCAACATCGGCGCGCGGCTACTTGTTTTTCCGATGTCATCATTGCGCAGGCTTTTCCGCACCGCTTGGTGAAAATATTGCCGGGAGGACAGGGTTTAGTAGGCCTCGGCTCGAAAGACCTTGCAGGCAAACAAGGAGCATCGGAAAATGCCCAAGAGAATTGGATTCCTCTATGAGAAGATGGCGGACAAAGGCTTTATTCGCCGCGTCATCCTGGAGGCCTCGCGCGGGAAGCGCAAGCGCCGGGAGGTGCGCCGGGTGCTCAAAAACCTGGATGAATATGTGGACAAGACCTATGAGATGATCGTGTCCGAGAGCTTTGTCCCCACCCCGCCGAAAGAGCGGGAAATCTACGACGACAGCAGCCAGAAGCGGCGTATCATCAAGGTTGTCCCTTTCTGGCCGGACAGCGTGATGCACTGGCTCCTGGTGACCGTCATGAAGCCCGTGCTGATGCGCGGTATGTATCACTGGTCCTGCGCCTCCATCCCCGGCCGGGGCGGGAAGCGCGTCCAGAAGCACATCCGCCGCACCCTGCGGGATGACCCGGAGGGCACGAAGTACGCCGCCGAGCTGGACGTCAAACACTATTACCCCAGCATCCCTATCAAGCGCCTTATCTGGGCGCTGGCCCGGAAGATCAAGGACAGGCGGCTCCTGCGGACGGTCTATGCCGTGCTCCAGTCCTGCGGCGGTGGCCTGGCTATCGGGTACTACATCTGCCAATGGCTGGCGAACTACTACCTGGAGGAGCTGGACCACTACATCATGACCCTGCCCGGGGTCAAGTACATGGACCGCTACATGGACAACATCACCCTGCGCGGCCCCAACAAGAAGCAACTGCACAAGGCCCGGAAGCTGATCGAGGCCTTTATGCAGCGGCGGCTCGGCCTGCGCATGAAAGAGAACTGGCAGATCTATCGGACGACTTTTACCGCTGCCGTTGCCAAGAGGCACAGCCTCATGGATGCACGGAAGCAGCGGCTCCGCCGTCCGCGCATGGTTTCCGCCGTGGGCTACCGCTTTTCCCACACCCACATCATTCTGCGCAAACGGAATTTCCTGCGTTTCGCCCGCCAATGCCGCCGGGTGAAGAAACGCATGGACGCACAAAAGCCCATCTCGTTCAGGCAGGCCTCCGGGCTCCTGAGCCGGATCGGACAGCTGCGGCATTGTGACAGCCACAACATCAGGGTCAAATACGTCGACCCCATCGGGGTCAAAAATCTGAAGGAGGTCGTGCGAGATGAGAGTAAGAGGCGACGTGCAGCCCAGCAACGCCTTTACGCTGGAGGAGCAGCCTAAGAAGCCGGGCTACTACCTGGTGCGCTTCTTCGAGAACGCTCAGGAGTTTTCGGAGGAAAAGGAAGGGCTCACCGTCAGCGGCTGGGAGTACGACGAGTACCACCTGGAGCTGGCGGACACCGGCAGTCTGGAGGAGGACGTCCTCAACAACTATGACGCCCTGCTGGAACAGGCCAAGGCCGCCGAGGCGGAGAACGAGGACGGCGGCTCCGAGGGCCTGGAGGCGCGTGTGGACGCGCTGGAGTCCGGCAAGGCCGACAAGGACGAGGCGCAGGCCGTTTGGGATGAAATGGCCGCCGCATACAACGAGGGGGTGCAGGAAGCATGACGACGAACCAGGAGCTCATTTTGGGCGTGATGCGCGCCCAGGGCAAGGCCGACGCGCTGGGTCTCCGCGCCCGGGCGCCGGAGCTGGACGGCACGGCGCTCATTGACGAGGAGAACAAGATCCCGGTATTCGACGGCTCGAAGGACTACACCAGCTGGAAGGCGGGCTCGCCGGTGCGCGAGCTGGTGGACGGCGAGTGGCAGGTATTTACCCTGATCACGCCGCACAACGCCAGCCACTACCCCGGCAGCACGCCGTCCAACACGCCGGCGCTGTGGTCGATCCGGCACACCAAAGACCCCAAGCGGGCGAAGCCGTGGCTGGCCCCCAATGGCACCAGCGGGCTCTATGAGCTGGACGAGTGCGCCACGGAGAACGGCCATGTATATCAGAACGGCCACGACAACAACGAATTCAGCCCCTCCGCGCTCCCGGAGAGGTGGACGGACCTCGGCACCATCGAGGAAGTCCAGGGAGCCTGATGTAGCAGACGGAGACAGCAGCACCGCAGCCGCGGGGCTGCTTTTTTCGTGCCATTCTGGAGGGGGTGATACCGATGATACAACTTGACTTCGGGGCGCTCGTGCTGGCCTTTGTTGCCGCGATGGGCGTCCCGTCTGCAATCATGGGGCTTATCGTCTGGGTCTTGAAGAAGCGCATTGACGCCCGAGAAAAGGACCAGGACGAGAAGAACAGAGCCCAGCAGAAGCTTATGGTGCTCCTCGTCCAGAGCACCAGGGCCTCTATTGCCCTGGGTGAAGCCACGGCCCACGCCATGCAGCGGGGCCATACCAACGGCGACATGGAGGCCGCGTTGAAATACGCGGCCGATGTGAAGCATGAGCAGAAGGACTTTTTGGCAGAGCAGGGAATTCACAACCTGTTCGACGAGTGAAAGGAGAATCGCTATGACTTTTGACATTACTCCCATCGTTGAGGCCGTCGTCGCCGTCGTGTGCGCCGTCGTGACCTGCGTCCTCATTCCCTACATCAAGAGCAAGACCACCGCCGAGCAGCAGAAGGAAATCAATGCCTGGGTGAAGATCGCCGTGGCCGCTGCCGAGCAGATTTTCGCCGGCTCTGGCCGTGGCGAGGAAAAGAAAGAGTATGTGGTCCAGTGGCTGAAGGACCGAGGGATCACCGTAGACGCCGAAAAAATTGACGCCATGATCGAGGCGGCCGTCTACGAGCTGAATCAGGGCCTCATTCCCCTGGAAGGCGTTGCTATCGTGGAAGGCGGTGACACCAATGACGGCGATTGACAGAGTAATCGCGACCGCCCGGGCGGAGATTGGCTACATCGAGAAGGAGTCCAACTCCCAGCTCGACAACCCGACCGCCAACCCCGGGGACAACAACTGGAACAAGTATGCGCGCGACTTGGACGCTCTGGACATCGTTTACAACGGCGATAAGAACGGGTACGCCTGGTGTGACATCTTTGTGGACTGGTGCTTCATTTACACCTTCGGCCTGGAGCTGGGAATGGCCCTGCTCTGCCAGGCAAAGGAGGGCCTGGGCGCCGGCTGCACCTACTCCGCCCGCTACTATGAGGAAAAAGGGCAGTTCCACACCAGCCCCCAGGCTGGGGACCAGATCTTCTTCACCAACGACGGCGGCAAGACCATGTACCACACCGGCCTCGTGGTGAAGGTGTCCGGCGGACGGGTCTACACCATCGAGGGCAACACCAGCTCCGCCGTCGGCGTTGTGCCCAACGGCGGATGTGTCCGGGACAAGAGCTACCCCCTGGGGGCCAGCTACATCGGCGGCTATGGCCGCCCCGACTATTCCCTTGTCCCGGACAGCGGGGAGCCCGAGACTCCGGGCGGGACTACCGGCGGCACCTACACCGTGGTAGCGGGCGACTCCCTCTCCGCGATCGGCAGCCGGCTCGGCGTGGCCTGGCAGGACATCGCCCGGGCCAACGGGATCATCGCCCCGTACACTATCTACCCCGGACAGATTCTTGTAATTCCTGTGGAGGAGGATGACGACGACATGAGCTACGAAAAGTTCAAGGAGTACATGACCCGGTATCGGAAGGAGCTCCAGGACAACGACAAGGGCGAATGGAGCGAGGAGGCCCGGGCGTGGGCCATCAAGGTCGGCCTGTTCGCCGGCAACGGCACCGACATCAACGGGGAGCCCAACTATATGTGGCAGGACTTCCTCACCCGTGAGCAGGCTGCCCAGCTGTTCTACCGCTTCGCCCGCGACCACGGTATGGTATGAGCAGCCTGGAGAAGCTGCTCCTGCTGGTAGCGGGGCTTCTCCTCGTCCTTGTCGGCATGGCGCTGACGGCGATGCGCCGGCCGGCCCGGAAGCGGAAAGGCAAGCAGGAGCCGAAGTCGCAGAAGATGGATTTCTCCAAGCGGCTCATAGCGGACATTCGGGTGCTGCTGTGGGTAGTGACGGTGGGCGGGCTGACCCTGGCCGCCTACTGCATCCACCGGGGCTTCACGGGGTCCCTTCCGTGGCTGTCCGCTATGGTGGGCCTGCCCTGGACGGCCCACGGTACGGTCTGCGCATTTTATCTCAACATGGCAAAGTCAGACCACCGAAGCGGCGGCATAACCTACGACGCTGCCGCGGCGGTGAACTTCAATGCGCCGCAGGAGCCGGAGGGCTCCGTCGACAGCCCCGCAATATGACATAGACCCCCTCGCAGGACACGAATCCTGTGAGGGGGTCTTTTTCGTTTTCTGGGAAAAGCGCCAGAGCGCCCAGGAGAGCGTTTTTTCCCCGAGGCGGGCGTCTACACTCCCGCGCCATCTTCCTGCCGTTGCAACTCATTTACGGGGCCGTGCGGGGCGTTTCCGGGCGGCTCCATGATGTCCACCGCCACGACCTCCACCAGCCGGTCGCGCTCAGCACCCATGTTCAGTACGGAGCCGACCCGGTAATAGGCGCGGATGTCTTCGTCGGTGCCGTGGATTCTGGTGGTGATGGTGTCCCCGTCGGCCAGGTGGACGACCACGACCTTCTCCGTGCAGAGCTCCAGGTGCTGGCAGAACTCCTCGTAGCCCATTTCGCCCCGGGCCCTCATGGCGTCGCTGACGGCCTGGAGCTCGGCGGGCGTCCAGTCTCTACTCACCGTCCGTCACCGCCCATCCCGCTTCCAACAGGTCATCGAAGCCGTTGTAGACATCTTCCAGCAGGAGCCGGCCATCCTGGTCGACGATGACGCTGGCGGCCTCGTCGCCGTATTCGTCGTGCTCCAGCAGGAAGCAATGGGCCCGGTAGGTCTTCGGCTCTCCGTTGACGTCCGGGGTGAGGGCGTACCAGCCGTCATCAATGACGTGCCAGGTGCCGTAGTGGCCCTCGACCTGGATGTGCTCGCTGCTTCTGGTAATCATGCGCATACCTCCTGTTCGATAGACGGGGATTACCAGGTGTCCCGGCAGGGGATGAACTCGACCTCTACCTCCGGCGGGAGCGGGTCGCAGGGCTCCCCGTCAAATTCGTTGTCCTGCTTCGTGCAGATGCTCGGCGCCCGGTCGGCCCGGGGGTCGGTGTCGACATAGTACTTCCCGCCACATTCATAGACGGGGCGGCTCCAGCTGTCGCGGCCGACGAAGGCAAGCTGCAGGGGCATCCCCCAGCGGGGCGGATACTTCATGATTGCCCAGACCTCCAGCGGGGCCTGGAAGCCCCCGGGCATATCCTCGAAGGCCTCCAGCGTCCCACAGTCATCGCACACCTGGACGTTGACACGCCGGCTCATGGCGTTCCGCGCCGGCTCCTCGTCCATGACGTCGCGGCCGCACCGGGGGCAGGGGTAGTGCCACTCGTGCTGGCGCTTGGCAAAGGCTTCGATCAGCTCCTTGGCAGTACTCACTAAACTCACCTCACTCTCTGTCGTGGATCTCCTGGAGCTCGTCGATGGTAGCCATGTCGACTTCCAGGCCGTCAATCATTTCCTGACACTTTCGGGCCAGCGCCTTTGCGCCAGCATGGGCCCCGGTCCCCTCCAAGGCCTTTTCCTGCATTCCGCGATACTCGTCGATCTTCGCCTGGATTCCCGCCCGGGCGTACATCAATATTTTCAGATAGGTCATTATCCAGCACCCCCTTCTCAGGCCGCCGGGGTGGCGGCGGCCTGGGGCTCCTTGGAAGCCTGCTCGGTCTTGGCCTTGGCGGGCTTCTTGGCCGCGGGCTTCTTTGCGGCCTGCTTCTTGGGCGCGGGGGCCGGGGCGGCGCCGGCCTCGATAGCCTCGATCTCGTCCAGCTTCTTCACGATCCGGCGGGCCTTCTGGAGCTCGCCGCGTACTGCCTTCAGCTCGGCTTCCTTGTCGGCGATGGTCTTGCCCAGGGCCTCGAAGGACACCAGCACGTCGGAGCCGGTGATGGACTGGGCCAGCTTCTTGAGGCCCCGGAGCTTCCGCAGATCGGCGCACAGGCCCTCGGCGGCGGTCAGCTTCTCGTTGATGGTGTTCATGTACTCGGTCTTAGTCATAGCGATTTCCTTTCTCCCCGTATGCCCGGTAGGTCAGGCGTTGTGTTTGATGGATGGGTCAGGCCGTTCTGGCGTTGATGTATTCGTACATATCGAAGTAGTGCTCCCTGGTGAGTTCGTTCCGCATATCGTAGAGCTGTTCCCGGAGCAACTTCCGGGCCGCCTCTTTTGAGGTCATCATGCCGATCACGCAGTCCACATAGCCGTAAGTGAATTTCTCGCCCTTCATTTCCTCCCGGACGTCGACCCACCGAACGCCCAGGTAGACCTTGCCGGTAAACCGGGTGATGATTTCGTCGATCTCCGCCTCCTGCTCCTGGATGCTCTTGTTGACCGCGCAGCAAATGAAGCTATTTTCCATTTCGCTGTCCCGCATGGCTTCACAGGCGGCGATGATCTGCTGGTAGCAGTTCCAGGCGACGCGCCGGTCGTCACGGGCGGCCTCAAAGCCCCGGAGGATGTCGGCGTATTTGCGAGCGAGAACTCCGCGCTGCAATTCGTACTTGTTGCGCTCCATAGGTCAGTTATCCTTTCTGCCCTCGTGACCTCCGGGGCGAGTCTTGTAGTTAGAACGGCAGGCAGTAGAGCCAAATCTTGTGGACCACGGCGCTTTTGGGGAAGCGCTCGTGGAGTCGATCTACGGCGGTCAGGGCTTTTGCCCCAATGGGGTTGCACCCGAAGAACCGTTGACGGGCATTCTCGAACTTGTATGCGGCGCGGCTCCTGGCCCAGCGCCGGCGGAAACGGCGGAAATTCATTCGTCCTCACCGTCCTCTCCATAGTTCTCCTCAAAGCGCCCCTCTGAAATACCGCCGTAGGTATAGCCATTGTCGAAGCTGAGATAAACCGGGGTGTCCTCGTCGTAGTCCTCCAGGAAGGCAATCAGTTCGCCCACGGTCATGGTCCTACGCACCTGGTCGGGCCCGTAGCCCTCGCGGAAGGTGGAGTAAATCAGGCTTTTCATTTTCAACCTCTCCTTTGTTTCTTTCAAGTTCTTGTTTGTTTTTATCGTGTTCTTGTGAGCATACAATACACCCGGATTGTCGTCTTGTCAACAGTTATTTTCGATTTTTTAGAAAAAACTTTTGACAACTTGAAAGTGTTATGCTATTGTATTCTCGAAGGAGGTGTGCGCATGGTTTCCTACCGCCCGCTTTGGCACACGCTGGTCGACCGGGGCCTCAAGAAGATGCAGCTGGTGGAGATGGCCGGCATTAGTACCGGGACACTCTCGAAGCTGAACAAGGACCAGCACGTTGCACTGGACGTCCTGGAGCGCATCTGTCTCGCTCTGGACTGCCGGATCGAGGACGTCGTGGAAATAACAAAGGGCCCGGACGATTGACGCCCGGGCCCCCTGTGGAGCGGCTTACTTCTTGCTATGTATCGGCGCACCTGTGCGGCTCTTTGTCCGCGGCTCGCTGTTCGGCTCCCGCACGATGAGGTCGGAGACTTCGCAGCCAAGCGCCTCACATATCAGGTCTATGTGCTCCAGCTTCACCCGCTCCGCGAGTTCATGGTACAGCTCATTGATGGTCGATGGGCGAATACCTGTCATCCGAGCGAGATCCGCTTGCGTCCACCTCCGCTCGCCAAGCCGGGTGGACAGTAAAATCCTAATCATAGCCAAGCTCCTTTACGTGAGATTCTAACAAGGATTTTAAGATCCCGCTGGATTTTGTGAGAAAATCACGAAATACGTTAGAGCATTGGCAAAAAGCAAAAAGAGGCCGCTACACAGGGAATACCCTGCATAGCGGCCTCTTTTCTCATTTCTCCGCACATAGCGGACAGACCAAGACGAACACTCCGCCGACTGCATAGATCGTCGGCGTGGTGTTCGTCTGGCTCTCTTTTGGTGGACCAAAAGAGACTTTATACGAACACCCAGCGGGAGCGTTGCTTTCTATGCTGTCCACAAGAGAGGCATCCAGCGGGACATCTACAAGGTTTTTCTTCCCAGTGATATTAAATTCGAGCTTGAAGTGGTCGTCGTAGAGATACGCGGCCACCAGGAAGGCGTCGAACAGCTTCGCCTGGTAGCTCTTGTTTTCGACGTCGCCATTCCGATACAGGGACATCGCTGATATGATGTCGTCCCTGGAGTAGTCCAGGAGCGAGGCCTGTTCCTCGGCCAGCCGGGAGACAAGGACGGCCTGCTCCCGCTCCAGCTCCAGCAGCCGCTCCTTCGTGGTGGGGGTGATGATTCCCTGCTCGATGGCAGTCAGCAGGTTCTTTGTGGCCCGCTTATTGTCGGCGAGCTGGGCCTCCAGCGTCCCCACGCAGGTCTGCTCCCGATACTCACGGGCGAAGTTCATGGCGCTGTCTGCCAGCCATTCCAGGACGTCATCCCGCATGATGTAGTCGCGGATCGCCCGGGCGACCTCCCGCTCTATGGTGTCCCGGCGCACGGTGGCCTTATCGCAGGACTTCTCCATCCGCTTCTTCTGGCAGATGTAGTAGTAATGCAGCTTCCCGCTCTTGCCCGTCCCGGATATTCCGACCATCGGGCTCTTACAATGGCCGCAAAACAGCTTCCCGGTAAGCAGGTACTCCCCGTTTGTCCGGTGGCGGCCCTGTGGATTCTTCTTCGTTTTCAACACCTCCTGCACCCGAAGGAAAAGGCCCTTGTCCACGATCTGGGGGACGCCGCCCTCGATGCGGATGTCCCCGTAGATGTAGACGCCGGTGTATCGTTCGTTGGTGAGCAGAGCGTGGAAGCTGTTCTTCCCCCACTGGCCTCCCCTGCTGGTCTTTATGCCCCTGGCATTCAAATCTGCAGCGATGTCAACGAAAGGCTCCCCACAGGCCACCCGGCCGAAGATCTCCCGGACGATCTCATCCTTCGGGGGATCGAGGGCGTACCGCATATCCTCGCCCTTCTTGTAGCCGAGGGGGAGGCCGCCGTTTGCGATTTTGCACTTGGACGCGTTGTCGTAAAGCCCGCGCTTGATGTCCTCGGCCATGTTCTCGGAATAGAACTGGTTGACGTTCATCATGGAGCGGAGGTCAAAGCGGCCGGCGGCCGTGTCGTCGAAGTCCTCCTCGGTGTAAAGCACCCGGATTCCAAGGTCGTTCAGCTTGGCCTCGTTCATCATGGCCTGAAGCATATTGCGGCCCATGCGGTTTGACTTCCAGGCGATTACATAGCGGAACTTCCCCTTTTCGGCATCGCGCATCATTCGCTGGAAGTCGGCGCGCCGGTCGGTCTTTCCTGTTATGGCCCGGTCGGAGTAGGTGGCGACGATGCGGATGCCCTGGCTCTTTGCATAGGCCAGGCACTCCTTGATCTGCTGCTCGATGCTGGCGTCTTTTTGGGAGTGGCTGCTGTATCTGGCATAGATGACGCCGTCCTCCTGCTCCTGGAGAGTAGCGCCCCTTTTCATGACCACCGGCGTCACCTCCTTCTACCGATAGCTTCCCTAAGACTGGTTTTAGAGCTTTAGATTTAGAACAGGTGTAGGTATAGGGATAGAAATAGAGAGTAGGTATAGGCGCGTCGCGCGCGTGTGCGCGCGAGTATCCATACCCTATCCATACGGTATCGATAGCGTATCTACAAGCCGAGCAACTGACGCTTCTTTGCGTCGAATTCCTCCTGAGTCAGAATTCCGTCATCCAGCAAACCTTTCAGCCCTCGGATTTCTTCGACCACAGATACAACCTTCGCTCCGGCGGCGGTATCATCGGCAGAACGCTGCCTCTCCTCATAGCCGGTGACATAATCCCGAAGCGCCAGCGCCGCCCCCAGATCCCGCTTTTGGTAAAAGAAGTTCTTTTCTGCTCCGATTGAAGCCCCGAAGCCAAAGCCGAGACTTACTCCGGCGGTCGCGGCCTGCGCCGTGCGGAACGTAACTGTCCCTTGACTTAATCCTCTGGGCTCTTTAAGCGCGAAAGACTGGATCTTGGAAATGGGGAAAATCTCCTCGCCTCGCTTCGTTGCAACAATCAGATTTTGCCCTTTTGCGTGGAGCGTAAAGCCGTTCATGCAGGGCAGGGTAATATCGTATTCCGACATATTCCATCCTCCCGCTTCATGTCGCGATTCAAAAAATCGCGTCGAAGTCCGTCATAAGTGATTTTATATCTTTTCCAGCAAAAATCTGTATGATTTGCTATAATGGTGACACTGCCGGCAGCAATTCAACTTGAAGGAGCTGACCAAACATGAAAGAAACTGAATATCAGGCTTGCTGTGAAATGGGTTTGGTCGCAAAGCGCGCCCTCCGTGCCGAGGGCGGCGACGGCGGCGAGGACTTTATTGCTTTCCTTCGGTATTGCTCTGGGAGGTTAAATAAAGGCGACTCAGTTCAAGCAATTTGGCGCGATTTTCAGAAGAAAGCGCAGTGAAAATCTTTACGATCTCTGCCAGCCCGTCATCATCCTTGGTGGCGGGCTGCTCTGTTTCTATCCAGCCCATCAAATAGGCCGGGGAAACCTGCAGGGCCTCAGCCAAGGGGCCGATGATGGATATGGGAAAGTTCTCAATATCATCGCTCTCATAGCGGTAGACGGTAGCCCGGTTTTTCCCGAGCCGAGCCGAGCCGCCAGCTCGTCAACGGACATACCGAGCTCCTGGCGCTTTTGACGAATTCTGCTGCCGATTGTAGACATCTTGTAGCACCTCCTGCACGACCACCATTCTACCATTGAAATCGCATATTTGCAACACCAAAAGACGACTTTTATAAAATTTTTCGCGTCAAGCGCGAAAAATGTGTTGACAGGCCGGTGAGCAGGTGGTAATATGCAAGTGTCGCATGGGACGCGAATGAGAGGAGGTGCAACGATGAACGTCAATGTGAACAAGCTCAAGGGTAAAATCGTTGAAAACGGGATGACCGTCTCCGCCCTGGCTGAAAAAATCGGTGTTGACCGGGCCACGCTCTATCGGAAGTTAAGCAATAACGGGGAAACTATGCTCGTCAAGGACGCGAACGCCATTGTTTCCGCGCTGCATCTGACTGCCGAGGACGCGCTGGCGATTTTTTTTAGTCAGGTAGTCGCATAGCGTGCGACAAATGCGTGGAAAAGGGGTGATGATTTGTACCGAGAGCGGTCGACGGGCGGCGTGGCCCAGCTCGACTTCACGGTGACGGACATCCCGGAGCACGCCGTGAGGATCGCGGCGATGGCGGCCATTGAGCTTACCGAAAGCATCCTCAGGCAGCCGGGCGGCCGCGAAATGCTGGACGCGGAAACCGCGCGGCGAAAGGCGGCGAAGGCCGCAGGCCAAAAAAACGAAAGGAGCTGATATTCCCTCATGTATTTCAAAGTGTGCTCCCGCTGCGGTGCGCACCTCGACCCCGGAGAGCTGTGCGACTGCCGGGAGACAGAAAAAGAGGCCGCCCCCGCTGCCACGGGAACGACCTCACGCAAATGGACACAAGCCCAGTCTATCAGCCTGCCAGCTGGAAGTCAAGGGCTGGAGGTAATGCCATGCCGGACAATGAACTGAGAAGCCTCCGCATTGAGTTGGGTCTGCCGGCCCGTGACATGGTGGCTGTCGTCCAGGGGCTCTACCCCAAGTACGACAAGACCATGCAGAGCAAGTGCGAGAACGGCGATGACTACGGGATTTCCCTCCGGCCGGACGCCATGAAGGCGCTGTATGAGAAGTTCGCCCCTGGCGGCACCAAGGCCAGCCGGCGGAAGAAAGACCGCCACCGGCTGACGGGTCGCATCACCTGCCGCCTGGAGGACGCCGATATGGAGGCGTTGCAACAGCGCATGAAAGCCGATGGATATGCCACCGCCCAGGAACTCATGACCGCCCTGGTGCGCCAGTATCTTGCCGGGGAGGTGGAAGCGTGAACTATGACCTGCCGGATCACCCGGTCGTGCAAAACCTGGAGCGCACCGGCTACCCGGATGGAAAGGAGCCCCGCTGCCCCCGCTGCCCCATCTGCGGCGAGGAGTGCGAAATCGTCTACAAAGACCGATACGGCGCATACGTCGGCTGCGACGTGTGCATGGAAGCCAAGGACGCATGGGAAGTTGAAGACTGCTTCCCTGAAAGGAGCGAAGATGCCTAAATTCTATTTCACCTATGGCACCGACGGCCAGCCGTTTGTCGGCGGCTGGACGGAGGTCGATGCCCCGGACGGCCACGCGGCCTGCGCTGCGTTCAGAGCCTACCACCCTGACAAGACCGAGGGCCTCTTGAACTGTTCCAGTGTGTACGACGAGGCCCACTTCAAGCTGACCGAGATGTATCGGAGAGATAATTTCGGCTTCCGGTGCCATGAGCTCATCCAAATCACCAGAACGGGGGTGCCCCGGTGAAAGGCGTGGTCATCACCACCGCGGACGAAGTCTCTGTTCGGGACTTTGCGGCCCCGCTCAATAAAAGCCTGGGGGCGGTTGTCGGCGGCTACATCGAGCTCGTTCATCCGCAGGGCCTTCAGCCCCCGTACTGCATGATCGTCAACGAAGAGGGGCTGCTCAAAGACCTCCCGCTCAACCGGGCCGGGTCGCTTCTCTACGGGACGCAGTTCCACGGCTCGCCCATCGTGGGAGACATCGTCATCATGGCCGAGAAATGGGCGCCGGAGGGCCGGGACATCGTCGGCATCCCCGAAGACCGCGCCGAGAAGGTGGCGCAGGAACTTATCAAAGCATTCAAGCTGAAAGGAGCAGAACAATGATTAGAAATCCCAACGAAATCCAGGAGGGCGCCAAGAAGATCCGTATGCTGATTGCCGGCTACCCTGGCATCGGCAAGTCCACCCTGGCCCTCTCCGCCCCCCGCCCCCTGCACATTGATGTGGACTTCGGCATCGACCGCATTGAGCCCCGGTACCGCAAGCCCTACATCCAGCCCAAGAGCTACGACGAGATCCTGGAGGACCTGACCCCCCTCAACGTCAAGGACTTCGACACGCTGGTCTTTGACACCGGCGGGAAGCTCATTTTCCTCATGTCTCAGTGGGCCATCAAGAAAGATGTCAAGTATGGCCAGCGGGACGGCTCCCTCTCCCTCAAGGGCTATGGCTTCATCGGCCGCGAGTTCCAGCGCCTCATGGACTACTGCTTCTACGAGCTGGACAAGCACATCGTCGTGGTGTTCCACGCCATCGAGGAGAAGGACGGGGACAACACCCGGCTGCGCATCAAGGTCGAGGGCCAGACCAAGAACAACGTCTGGGAGCCGATGGACCTGGGCGGCTTCGTGGAGATCCAGGGCAACAACCGCACCATCGGTTTCTCCAACTGCGAGCGGTACTTCGCCAAGGGCACCCGGGGAATTCACGGCGTTTGGCAGGTCCCCGAGCTGGGGCCGGACAAGCCCAACGACTTCTTGACCCGGCTTTTTGCCCAGTACAACGCGCTCTCCGCCGCGGAGGTGGCTCAGAACGCGGAGGAGCAGGAAGCCTACGAGGCGGCCATGGCCGAGGGGCGGGAGATCGTCGCCGGTATCACCGATGCCGACAGCGCCAACGCCGCCATGTCCAAAATCAAGGCCGTCAACCACGCCTTGACCTCCAAGAAAGAAGTCAACGCGGCGTTCAACGCCAAAATCAAGGAGCTCGGGCTGTTCTACGACAAGGTGCTGAAAAAGTACACCCCGGCGCCGGCGGAGGGAGAAAAGGGGGCGGAGTAAATGGCCCGGTATCTGATGACCCACTCTCTGCTGTCGTCCTGGCTCTACGCCATGAAGGAAAACCCCTACGAGGACGCCAGCACCGAGCGGGACCCCTATGCCGAATTCCTCCAGGTGCTCCAGCGGGAGCCGACCATCACCACCGAGGCCATGCAGAAGGGCATCGACTTCGAGGACCTGGTAACCGACATCGTGAACGGCGCCGGCGACCCCAAAAATCGCTGGTATGACGCCGCACAAAAGGTTGCTGGGTATGTCCGGGGCGGCGTTCTCCAGTACAAGGCCCGCCGTATCATCACCGTTCGAGATACGGAGCTGGTGCTTTACGGCCGTCTGGACTGCCTCAAAGCCGGAGGCATCATGGACATCAAATTCTCCAGCAGCTACGACCGGGGCAAGTATTTCAGCAGCACCCAGCACCCCACCTACTTCGAGATCGTCCCGGAGGCCAAGTCTTTCACCTACTTGGTGAGCAACGGCTCCGAGGTCTGGACGGAGCGGTACTACCGCGAGGAGACGCCCAGCATCATCCCCACCATTTCGGACTTCCTGGAATGGCTGGATGCCCTGGAGCTGGCCCCGCTCTACAAAGAAAAATGGCTGGCCCTATGAGGGGGCGGCTGGTCGACCTGACCATCGGGCTCAACCGCAAGCAGCGCATCACCGTGGAGGTCGACCGGGATTACCGCGAGGACTATGAGCGGTTGAAAGACGCCGAGCTGGACATCGAAATCAAAAAGCACCGGGAAAAACGCTCCAAGTCCGCCAACGCCTATTTCCATGTGCTGGTGAACAAGATCGCCGCCGAGCGCGGCGGCAGCGACGAGGCCACCAAAGCATCCCTCGTCGTGGAGTACGGGGCGCTGGCCAAGGACACCGACGGGCTGACGGTGGGCTTCAAGCTCCCCGCCTCCGTGGATGTGTCCACCATCTACCCCTATGTGAAATGCTTTGATACCCGCGTGGAGAACGGCAAGATGTTCAAGTGCTACCTGGTCTACAAGCAGACGCACCTCATGGACAGCAAGGAAATGGCCCGGCTGATTGACGGCGCCATCGAGGTAGCCAAGGAGCTTGGCATCGAGACGGACACCCCGGAGCAGCTGGCCCGGTACAAGGAGGACTGGAATAAGGAATGAGAAAAGTTTACTGCGACTACTGCGGCCGGCAGGCCGAGTATGTGGACAGCAAGGTCGTCTACGGCAAGAGCTACGGCATGATGTACCTCTGCCGGAATTGCATGGCCTACGTCGGTGTTCACAAGGGCACCGACAAGCCCCTGGGCCGGCTGGCCAACGCGGAACTCCGCTACTGGAAAAAGCGGGCCCACGCCGTTTTCGACCCCCTGTGGCAGCGGGGACGCTTCCGCGGCCGCCGCAACGCGGCTTATGGCTGGCTGGCCCAGAAAATGGGCCTGCCCGTGGAGCAGACCCATATCGGGATGTTTGATGTGGCGCAGTGTCGCAAGGCCATCCATATCATCGAGAACGAAACGAGAGGAGGAAGCTCACATGGATGAAAAGAGAAGCCCCGAGGAGCTGCTGGCGCAGCTGTGCCTGGAGCCTGGCTTCGTGCTGGTGCCGCAGGATCGCTTTGAGGAACTGGTGCGAGCCGAGGCGGAGCGTGACGTCCTGGAGGCCACGATCCTGGGCGAAAACAAGTATTCCGTCGGAACCGTCCTGGAGGCCATTAGAAAGGCTCGAAACAAGGTGCTCCTGGAAAAGCCGGAGAATGCACTCCCGGACAAGCCGGAGGTGGAGGGCGATGCTCAATAGAATCATCATCATGGGTCGGCTGACCCGTGACCCGGAGCTCCGCCATACCCAGAGCGGCACGGCCGTCGCCTCTTTCTCCCTGGCGGTCGACCGCGACTTCAAAAACCAGAACGGGGAGAAAGAGACAGACTTCATCGACGTGGTGGCCTGGCGCAATTCTGCGGAGTTCGTGTCCCGGTACTTCACCAAAGGCCGCATGGCCGTGGTGGAGGGGCGGCTGCAGATCCGCCCCTGGCAGGACCGGGACGGGAACAAGCGCCGCTCGGCCGAGGTCGTCGCCGACAACGTGTACTTCGGGGACTCCAAGAAGGACGGGGACGGAGGCGGGGGCTACCAGGGCGGCTACCCCCAGGATGCCTACGGCGGCGGGTATGGCGGAGGCTATGCACCGTCCCAGGCTGGGCGGTCTGGCCCGCCGGCCGGAGGCTATCCGCCCTCCAACTACGGCGGCGGAGACTTCACGGAGCTGGGCGATGACGATGACGGGGAGCTCCCGTTCTGACCTGTGCGGGCCGTCCCTTCGGGCGGCGGCCCGCCACCAAAAGGAGGTGACGCAAGTGTGGCAAAGGGACGCCTTATCAGTACAAATTTCTGGATGGACGGCAAGGTGGAAGACGATTTCACGCCGGAGGACAAGTACGCATACCTCTGGTGCCTGACCAATCCTCACACCAACCTCTGCGGCTGTTACGAGGTCAGCATCAAGCAGATTGCCCATGAGCTGGGGTACAACACCGACACCGTGGAGCGGCTCTTGAAGCGGCTGGATGGGGCGCACAATGTCATCCGATACAGCGCCCCCACGAAGGAGCTCCTGGTGCTCAACTGGTATCGCTACAACTGGAACGCCTCGGAAAAGCTGGATAAGCCCCTGCTGGCCGAGATTCGGACGGTGAAGTGTGACAGCTTCCGGGAGTATCTGGCCGACCGCTACAACGAGCGGGACAGCGTGAGCGTCCCCTATGAATACTGGGCCGACCAGTCTCCGGCGGGCAGCGAGCCGCCACCCCCACCCAGGAAAGGCGGCGACGGCGCCGAGGCTACCCCGGAAAGGCAGGTGCGCCACAAGCGCGGCCAGTACGGATGGGTGCGCCTTACCGACGAGGAGATGGACCGCCTCACCCGCGACCTGGGGCCGGACGAGCTGGCCCGCTGCATTACCTATGTCGACGAGGCCGCCCAGACCACCGGCAATAAAAACAAGTGGAAGGACTGGAACCTCGTCATTCGGAAATGCAGCAAGGGGCGCTGGGGACTTGAGCGGACGCCGGCTCCAGCGAGCGGCACGAGGAAAAGCGCGTCCCAGGGCGCCGCGGAAGATTTGCGGGAGCTCCACGAGCTATTCGGCGAGGGGTGATGTTGTGACCAAGAAGGAAATGACGGAGATTTTCAGCGTCATGCTCCTTGCGTGGCCCAACGCTGAAATGTTCAAGGGCGGCGTCGCCAAACTGGGGCCGACCATCGAGCTCTGGACAGCCTGCCTCTCTGATGTGGACTTCTGGCTGGGCCAGCAGGCCGTTATCCGGCTGTGCCGCGAGTGCAAATTTCCACCCTCTATCGCAGAGTTCAAGGAAAAGGCAGACAACGTCCAGCAGGAAATCAGGTCGCGCATCGACCTGGAGTGGAACGATATCAAGTTCTCCCGCTTGCTGGATAAGTCGCCGCAGGAATGGTATCAGAGGCTACCCCCAAACAGCGACGTTAAGGCTGTGATTGACGCCCTGGGCGGCGTGGAGAAGTTCGCCACCAAGGGAGAAGGGGGCTGGAACTACTATGAGTTCCGGGATATGTACGAAAAGCTGATACGAAAAGAAGTGCCCGGGGCGGTGGCGCGGCTGACCTCCGGGAAAAAGAAGGAGTTGAGTCCATGAGAATGAGAAAAAGCTACCGCCGCCGGGCCTGGGTGCAGCGCATCGTACTGGTGCTGCTCCTGGCGGTCGTTGCAACGCTGGTAATCGCCCGTATAGAGGCAGAGCCGGTAGCGGGCGAGGTATCTACCACCCCGGAGGCAGCGCCCCAGGAAACGGCTGTATTGCGGCCGGAGCCTACCTATGTCGTGGAGGCCATCCCGACCCCGGAGCCGACGCCGATGGTAGTGGCCCGATATGCGGATGTCACCATGACCGAGGCAGAGCGCGACGAGCTGGCGGCGATCATCTACCTGGAGGCTCGCGGCGAGCCGGCCGAGGGACAGCAGGCGGTGGCCGAGGTCGTCTTGAACAGGGTGGTTTCCCCGGACTTCCCGGACGGTGTGAGCGAGGTGCTGCACCAGGGGGAAGGTACTGCGGTGCCGCAGTTCTCCACCATCGGCCTCCTGTCTGCGGCCGAGCCGGGACAGGCCCAGTATGACGCCATCGACGCGGCGCTGTACGGCCCGTCCATCCTGCCGGTCGATGTGGTGTTCTTCTCCCGGAACGGAGAGAATGACCGGGTGTGGGGCAAGATCGGCGGCCATGTGTTCTGTTACGCCTATGTCTGGGAGTGAGTTTATGAGAGCAAAGAAATTCCGAACTATCTGCGGGATCGTGGCCTGTGCCGGATTATTCCTCATGCTTGGGGCGGCCGGCGGAAGCGATACCGGCACCCTTGACCTCCGGGAAATCTTTTGGATGACGCTCCTGGGGCTTGGGCTTTTCGCCGGCGGATGTTATCTGGGAGGCTATATCGAATGACCAAGGAAAAGGACCCCCGCCGCCAGCTGATGGGGAAAATCAGCAAGGCCAAGGGAAAACACTTCGAGGAGCGCCTGGACGCCTCCTTTGCCTACTACCGCGACCGTGGGTACGCCATCATCGAAAAGACTCCCGAGCCCATGCGCCCGACGAAGAACCTGGGTAACGGAAAGTTCATCGCTTTCTTCGAGAAGAAGGCCCAGCCCGACTACAAGGGGACCATCAAGGGCGGCCGAACTGTCATGTTCGAGGCGAAATTCACGGCGAAGGATCGGATGGAGCAGGACCGCGTGGAGCGGGAGCAGGGCGAGTACCTGGACCGGCACGAGCGCCTGGGGGCACGGTGCTATGTCCTGGCCGGCTTCGGCTCCGGCGAAGTCTACCGCATCCCCTGGCCCGCATGGAGGGCCATGAAAGAGCTTTTCGGCCGCAAGTACGTCACCGAGGCCGACCTGGAGCAATACCGAGTACATACGGCGTGGAACGCCACGCTGCAGCTGCTCGACTGAAAGAAAGGAGATTACTATGAGCGAGATTTCCATGTACGAGGCCCAGAAGAAGAAGCTGCAGGGCCTCTGCGACGAGCACGACCTTGTTTTCCGCTTCATCAAAGACCGCTACCCCATCACCCTCACCATCAAGCCTGTGCAGGGCATGGACGCCCAGATCTCTATGCTGGAGAATGTCGAGGAGGTCGGCTATCGGAGCCCGGACGCCTCCATGACCTGGATCTTCGAGGACGGGGTACTGGAGACAAAAGTCACCGGCGGCACCTTCACCATCAGCAAGACCCTCCGGGGGAAAATCGAGAACGTCCTGGTGAAGATGATCGCCTACTGGCAGCAGTACTTCTTCCGGGACGTGATGGAGAAGAACGCCCTGCGCCCCGGTGTAATGCCCGTCATCGACGAGGACGAGGCCGACGACAGCGAGGCCCCGCCCATGCCGGAGGGTGCCGAGCCCCTGGAGGAATACGAAGACGACGGCGAGATCCCCGGGGACGAGGAGCTCGATGAGGATGACCCGGACATCCAGGAGGCTACCCGCATCGTTCGGGGCGAGAACAAGGCTTCCACGGCCCTCTTGCAGCGGCGCATGAATATCGGCTATGCCAAGGCTGCCCGCCTCCTGGATGCCTTGGAGCGTCTGGGCGTGGTCGGCCCCTACAATGGCTCCGACCCGCGAGAGGTGCTCCCCAGCGACCTCCCCGATGATGATGACAGCGAGGAGGGCGAGAGCGATGATGAGGCGTGAGGACTACAAAGCCGTGAAACACATGGACAAGACCCAGATGGAGAAATATCTCCAGACGGTCTACCAGCGCGGCTTCGATGCGGGCGTCAAGTCTGTCATCGCCAAGACCAAGGCTGCCATCCAGGCGAAGGCCACCAGCAGCGTGCCGGAAGCGGAGGGGTAAGTCATGGGAAAGGCCATCCGTCTCCGTGGTGAGTGCCAAAAGAATATCGTCAAGTTGCTGGACGGCTTGTGCGGCCGCTACTCCAGGTGGGAAGTGTGGCAGGACTTCATCATCATGTCCGCCATCAGCATCGCGAACGTCCTGGGCGGCCCTCACCGAGAGGCCCGCGAGCGCGAGTACATGGAGCACGCTTCCCGGTACTCCTCGAAGGAGCTGGAGGCATTCGCGCAGATGCTGGCGGAGGTGGCTATGGAAATGGAGCGAGAGCCCGACCAAGATCTCCTCGGAGAGCTGTTTATGGCCCTCGGCCTCAGCAACGAGTGGAAGGGGCAGTTCTTTACCCCATACTCCGTGTGCCGGGCGATGTCCGGCATGACCTACGGCGACGATCTCAAGGCGCGCATCGAGCAGAGGGGGTGGGTAGCCGTCAATGACCCGGCCTGCGGCGCAGGGGCCCTGCTGATTGCCTTTGCCAACGAGTGCCGCCGCCCTGGAAACGACATCAACTTCCAGACGTCGGTATTGTTCGTGGCCCAGGACATCGACTTCCTGGCCGGGATGATGTGCTATATCCAGCTGAGCCTCATGGGCTGCCCTGGGTATGTGGTCATAGACGACAGCATCTCTCACCCCATAACAGGGATTGACCCTCACGGGCTCATTCCTCGCGACGGTCCAAACGTCTGGTACACACCTATGTACTTCCGGGACGTTTGGCACTGGCGCCGGCTGTGGGTGCAGATGGATCTCTTACTGTTCACGGCGGCTCCGAAAGGCCAGGCGGAAACGCCGGCCCCGGAGCCGCCAGGCACAAGTGGGCCCGCCTTGTCAGAGGGCAAGGGCGGCCAGCTGACACTGTTTTGATGGGAGGGAAGAAAATGCACGCATCGCCGCCGCTTGGGAAAAGGACATGGACGGCGGAGGAAGAAAACTATCTCCGGGAGAGCTGGGGCACCGTGACGGTCGACGGGATCTGCCGCCACTTGAACCGCACCAAAAACGCCATTCTGGTAAGGGTAAACCGGCTGGGGCTTCCGCCCTACCTGGAGAGCGGAGAGTACATCACCCTGCATCAGTTGTCCCGCGCGCTCGGCTTCGGGGCGTCATCGGATAAGTATTTTCTGAAAAGCTGGGTGGAAAACCGGGGCTTCCCCCTGCATTACAAGCGGCGGGGGACGACGACGATCCGCGTGGTCTACCTGGACGAGTTCTGGGCATGGGCCGAGAAAAACCGCTCTTTCCTGGATTTCTCCAAGATGGAGCCCCTGGCGCTGGGCGCGGAGCCGGACTGGCTACCAGAGCAGCGCCGGAAAGACCATGAGGCCTATGCGCTCCAGAGGAAAGACCTGTGGACACCTGCGGAAGACTCCCGCCTCAAAATGCTGGTCAGCCAGCACAGGTATTCGTGGGCGGAGATTTCCGACATGATGCACCGCTCCCACGGGGCGATTTCCCGCCGATGCCGCGACCTTGGCATCAAGGACCGGCCCGTTGCTATGGAGCCGGCCGGGAAAAGAGCCACCTGGACACAGGAGGATTTTAAGGCCTTGGCTGACGGGATTCGGAACGGCGACAGCTATGCCGCCATCGGAAAGGCTGTGGGCCGTTCAGAGAAATGTGTCCGCTCCAAGGTCTACAACGACTACCTGACCGAAAACATGGACAAAGTGCGGGAAATGCTCGGTGACGGGCCCTGGGGATCTGGAGCCCCGGAGATGGACGTCAAGCACGGCTTCTATATCTCGCGCACCAGACAGCAGGTCCGGCGCGACCTCTCCACGCTGGCGGCGCTGCTCCGCAAAAGGATGAACGACCTCGGATATGACCCCTACTGGCAGCGGTTTATGTGCATGAACTGGGACGACTTCGACGGATGCGCCGCCGGGTGCAAGGACTGCGATTCCTGCACGGAGTTCCGCCGCATACCCCCACAATACTGCGCCCGCTGCGGGGCTACCTTCTACGAGCGCAAGGAAAATCGCTTCTGCTCGGCCTGCCGCACGGCCCGGAAGAAGCAGGCCCAGCGCCGGTGGTGCCGCATGAACGGATATACCCGAAAGGAGGCGTGAGATGTTCTTCCTGGAAAGAAAAGAGCCGGTCGCCATGCCGAATGTCCTCGGCAACACCAGCCAGCCGGTCCGCACATACCGATGGAAAGCGATATACACCTGCCCGGAGCGGTGGCCTCTGGAGGCGCTTCTCCGGCACATGGACCCCAAGACGCACCGCATCACATCAAATTCCCCGGCCGAGGGATAAGCCGGCCACGAAAGGAGCTTGTATGAAAAAATCAATCAATGACCGCTGCCCGCTGCAGGTCGAATGCGAGCGGAAAAGGTGTGACTTTATCCACACCGAGCTGGAGTGTCCCTACTACTCCGCAAATGCGCGCAAAGATTATTACATCGACGACCAGGAGGAAATCCGTAACCGGCGGGATCGGGAGCGGATGGATGAAGCCCTCCTTGCTTCGCTGGGTGACGATGACGATGATGACACTGCCAACGGCGGCCTGGTCTATATCCCCATCGAACAGCTCTACCCCCATCCCGACAACCCCCGGAAAGACCTGGGCGACCTGACCGAGCTGGCCGACAGCATCAAGGCCAACGGTGTCCTCCAGAATTTGACCGTAGTCCCCCGCACCGTGACCGGGGAAATCACGGGAGAAACCTGGCAGAAGGGCTATACCGTGGTCATCGGCCACCGCCGGCTCGCAGCCTCGAAGCTGGCCGGGCTGAAAGAGCTGCCCTGCGTCATCACCGATATGGACCTTCGGAGCCAGGTGCAGACCATGCTCATGGAGAACATTCAGCGGGCCGACCTCACCCTTTACGAGCAGGCCCAGGGCTTCCAGATGATGCTCGACCTGGGGGACAGCATTGACGAGATTGCCCGGAAGTCCGGCTTCTCCCAGACGACCGTGCGGCGCAGGGTGAAGCTGCTGGAGCTCGACCAGGAGAAATTCAAGGCTTCCGTGAGCCGTGGCGCCAACCTCATGGATTACATGGAGCTGGACAAGATCGACGACCCGGAGCTGAAGAATGAGGTCCTGGAGGCCATCGGCACCAACAACTTCCGGCAGAAGCTGGCCAGCGCCATCGAGACAGAGAAAAGCCGCAAGCTCATCGCGGATCGGGTGCAGGCTCTTTCCGCCTTTGCGACTCAGGTTGAGAAGGTGGACCACTCCACCATGCGGTATGTGCGGAATTACGGCACCTGGAACAAGAAAGACGAGGTGACGCGCCCCGATGACGCGGACACAGTGGCTTACTTCTTCTGTGTGGGAATGCACCAGGTAGACCTTTATCGCCAGATCGTTGAGGAGCCGGAGGACACAGAGGCGGCGGCTCGGGTGGAGCGAATCAAGGCCGAGCTGGAGCGCAGGCACGCAGAGCTTGAAACCGCCTCCAGAGCAGCATACCGAGCCCGCTACGCATTCATCAAGGACTTCTCGGCGGCGAAAAAGAGCGCGGCCACCATTTGCCGCTTCGTTGCCGGAGTTCTTCTTCGTGAGCACGACGACCCGAATGATTACGCAATGGCGGAATTTTTGGGAATTGACATCGACGCCGAGAATGGTGAAATCGACGTAGCTGCATTTGAGGAGCGGTCAAAAGCGAGCCCGGAATACACAATCCTGGCAACCGCATATTCGGCCTTCGATGCCGAGGAGGTAAATTACTTCTGGTGGCATTGGGACTCTATGAGGCGTTGCATAGTCTGCACCTATGAGAAGAATGAAAAGCTGGACTTCCTGTATGAAATTCTTTCTGAGATGGGCTATGAGATGTCCGACGAGGAAAAAGCCCTCCAGGACGGCACCCATGAGATGTTCCAGGAGGTGGACGCGCAGTGACGGAGGGCAAAGATTTTGCCGACCTCATTCCATACCTTTCGGCCGCGGGCACTTTAGCCGAGCACGTCAAGCGCATGATGTGCAAAGCGACTGGTCTATCGGAGGAAGAGGTTGCTGTGGACATTGACCCCTTCGGGAATATAACCGCCCGCTGCAAACCGAAAGCAGCGATGGAGACCGTAGAAATGGAGATTATTTTAGACGGAGAGGAGAGGCTCGAATGAACAATTTGCCGCCCGCATGCTACACAGATGACCGGGGGTGGAAATACAAAGTCATGAGCGGCATCGGGGAGAGCTACAAGGCCCGCTACCAAAAGCCTGAAAAACACGGCGATGCTGGCTGGCACGGCTTGGCCGCCGTTCCTTGGCGGCCTACATTCCAGGAAGCGCAGGCAGATCTTGACCGGCTTGCGACCGAGCGAGGCTGGAAGGAGTGGGACGGCTTATGAAAGCCCTCACCATTTGGCAGCCCTGGGCCTCACTGCTGGTGTCTGGTCAGAAGAAATATGAAACCCGGAGCTGGGCCACCACCTACCGAGGCCCCATAGCCATTCACGCCGCCATGCGGCCGGTGCGTCGGACCATCGACGCGCTGGCCGCCGACAGGGAAGGGAGCGGGTGGGATGTGCTGGAGCGGCTGGACAGCCTCTTCCTCCGGCCCGGGGCGCTTGACCAGTTACCTACCGGGGCCATCGTCGGAAAGGCGATTCTGACCCGTTGCAATCTGATTACAGAGGACTTCCGGGCGAAGCTGCCGCCCCAGGAGCTGGACCTGGGTGACTTTTCGATTGGCCGGTATGCGTGGGAGTTTCATGTGATGGTCCCGGTGGACCCGCCGGTGAAAGCCTCCGGGAAGCAAGGACTCTGGACTTGGGAGGGAAGCCTGGAATGAAGAAAAAGCGAGCGAGGTCCCAGCCGATACCGGGGCGCACCGCCCCGGCGCTGGCGACCGGCGGCCGCGTCCAGGTGGGCGATGTAGTCTACCGCAAGCCCATCTCTTTTTCGGACAGCGACGCCAAGAACGCCCAGACGATGTGTGGGACGGTGGTCTGGGTACACCCGGCCGGCCGCTTCCATGTGGTCGAATTCGAGAAGGGCGTCCGGGAGAGCTTCATGGGGGTGCAGAGGTAAATGCTGATTATCACCATCGAGGTCAACGCCCGGACGGGCCAGGCCATCGGCATCAAGGAGGACCTGGCCCTCTACCTGGAGCGGTACGGGGACGCACGGGTGGTGTCGGTCGAGGAAGCCCCGCAGAGGCAGATGGAGCAAATGACGATAGGAGGCGGTGCGTACCATGAGCAGCAGAAGAAGCGTGTGTCGCGGGTGCGGCGCTGAAATCGTGTGGGTGAAAACCGAGGCCGGAAAGAGTATGCCGTGCGACCCCGGGGCGGTGCCATTCTGGGCCCGCCCGGGGGCTCCGGGCAAGGTCGTCACTCCGTTGGGGAAAGTCGTGAGCTGTGACTTCATCGGCGAGCGCGACCGGGTGAGCGGCTTCGGGTATGTGTCCCATTTCAGTACCTGCCCGAAGGCAAAGGAATTCAAGCGGAAGTAACGATGGTGTGGGGGTGAGCCAAAATGACGCTACAAGAGTTGTCCCAGTACTACAAGTTGCGCGAGCGGCTGAACAGGGACGAAGAAATCCTGGATTCCCTCCGAGCCGCGGCTTGCCCCGGAGCGCAGAACTTGAGCGGAATGCCCCATGCGCCGGGCGTCCGGGATAAGGTGGGCGACCTGGCCGTGGAGATCGCCGACATGACGGAGCGCATTCGGTATCTCAAGGAGGAGATCGACCGGGCGGAGGCGGCCGTCACGGAATTTGTGGAGAGCATCGAGAACGACCAGACGCGGATGATTTTCCGGCTCCGCTTTCTCCGCTGTCTGACCTGGGGCGAGGTCGCCGCCGTCATCGGTGGGCGCAACACGGAGGACGGCGTGAAGTCGGCCTGCTACCGCTATCTGTCCTCCTGAAAAGTTGCAACGGCGTGACGCGGTGCGACGCTTGCAAACGCCCTTTATGTACGATATGCTTAAACTCGTAAAATCCTATGAAGCCAGGCGGCCCTTCTTCGGAGGGGCCGCCATTCTTTTGGGAAAGGAGGTTGAGGCCGCCGCGTTACTCCTTGCGCGTCGGTCGTGCGCCGGGCTTCATGTTCGCCAACGTGGGCAGCGGCGACGCCAAAAAAGGAGAAAAGTAAAATGTTCGGAATCGTTGTCCTGGCCGCCTATGCGCTGCTGATGATCGGCGTCACGCTTATCTTCACCCGCAGGGCGACCAGCGCAGAGAGTTTCCATGTGGCAGACCGGCGCATCGGAGCCACGGTAGCGGCCATGAGCATCGCCGCCACCTGGATCTGGGCGCCGTCCCTGTTCACATCATCGGAAATGGCCTACACAAGAGGCGTGCCGGGAATGTTTTGGTTTCTGGTGCCGAATGTGCTGTGCCTCATCATCTTCATCCCCTTTGCCAAGAAGATCCGCCGCCAGTACCCGGAGGGCATCACCCTCACCGGCTACATGGCCGAGCGGTACCGCTCCCCGAAGGTCAAGGGCGTCTACTCCTTCCAGCTGGGCGCGCTGGCCGTCCTCTCGACGGCCGTGCAGCTGCTCGCCGGCGGGAAGACGCTGGCCCTCCTCACGGGCCTGCCCTTCTGGAGCATGACGCTGGCCCTGGCCGCCATCGCCTATTCCTACTCCCGATTCTCCGGCATCAAGGCGTCGGTGGCCACGGACGTCGTCCAGCTGGGCATCATCCTCTTGGGCGGTGCGCTCCTGGTGGCCCTGGGCCTCCGGCTGACCGGCGGCCTGGAGACGGTGCGGGCCGGACTGGGCTCTGTCAGCGGGGAGTATACCTCCCTGACCTCGGCCTCCGGCGTCGAGGTGCTGTTGAGCTTCGGGCTCCCGACGGCGGTCGGCCTTATCTCTGGGCCGTTCGGCGACCAGTGCTTTTGGCAGCGGGCCTTCTCCATTCGGGAGGACCGCATCGGCCGCTCGTTCTTCGCCGCGGCTCTGCTGTTCGCCCTTGTCCCCATCGCCATGGGCACGGTAGGCTTCCTGGCTGCCGGCTCCGGCTTCCAGGCGGAAGACGCCGGCATGGTGAACTTCGAGTTTGTCATGTCGCTGCTCCCGGCCTGGGTGCTGGTGCCCTTCCTGTTCATGGTCATCTCCGGCCTGCTCTCCACGGTGGACAGCAACCTGTGCGCCGCGGCGTCCCTCACGACAGACTGGATGACCGGCGAGGGGGCCGACAACATCCGCGCCTCCCGGCGCGTCATGCTGGCCCTGCTGCTGGTGAGCATCCTGATTGCCAACATCCCGGGGCTGACCGTGACGCACCTGTTCCTGTTCTACGGCACCCTGCGGGCCTCCACGCTGCTCCCCACGGTGATGACGCTGCTGGGGAAGAAGCTCTCCGCCGGCGGCGTATTCGCCGGCGTCCTCACCGCGCTGTGCGTCGGGCTCCCCATCTTTGCCTACGGCAACATCGCGGGCATTCCGGCCCTCAAAACGGCTGGCAGCCTGACGACCGTGCTGTCGAGCGGCATCGTGGCCGTCATCGCCTCCAGAAAGGCGGTGAGGACATGAGCCTGGGTAGGAAACAACGCATCACCAATGAAGCCTGGCTGGAGGCCGTTGCAACCGTCGAGAGCGCGGTTTCCGAGGCGGCCCTGGGCGAACTTGTGGCCGCGACCATCGAGGACATCAAGGCCAAGACAGCGGGCAAAAAGGCGGCCTATGCCTGGAGCGGCGGCAAGGATAGCATTGTCCTTGGCAAGCTCTGCGAGGCCGCCGGCGTGGTCGACAGCATGATCGGCGTGTGCGACCTGGAGTACCCGGCCTTTGCCGCCTGGATCGAGGCCAATAAGCCGGAGGGCTGCGAGGTCATCAACACGCACCAGGGGCTCGACTGGCTGGCCAGACACCCGGAGATGCTGTTCCCGCAGAACTCGGCCGCGGCCGGCCGGTGGTTTTCCATCGTGCAGCACCGGGCCCAGCGCATCTACGCCAAGGCCCACGGCCTCGACCTCATCATCCTGGGCCGCCGCCGTGCGGACGGGAACTATGTGGGCCGCGGCACCAACATCTACACCGACGGCAAGGGCGTCACCCGCTTCAGCCCGCTCGCGGCCTGGAGTCATGAGCACGTCCTGGCCTATATCCATTACCACCAGCTCCCGCTCCCGCCCATCTACGGGTGGAAGAACGGCTACCTCTGCGGTACGCACCCCTGGCCCGCCCGGCAGTGGACGGGCGGCACCGAAAACGGCTGGCGCGAGGTCTACGACATCGACCCCTCCATCGTCGTTGAGGCGGCGGAGAAGATCGAGAGCGCCCGGGCCTTCCTGAAGGGGGTGCGGGCATGAACGTGACGAGAAAGCTCCTGTCCGAGCTCCGGCGCCCGGAGCGAAACGTCAGGATGCACACCGACAAGCAGCTGAAAGAGTTCCGGCGCTCCATTGAAATGTTCGGCCAGATCCGCCCCATCGTGGTGGACGAGGACGGCGTCATCCTGGCTGGCAACGGTCTGTATGAAACGCTCCTCTCCATGGGCCGCACCGAGGCGGATTGCTACGTCGTGACTGGCCTGACCGAAGCCCAGAAGAAAAAGCTGATGCTGGCCGACAACCGAGTGTTTGACCTGGGCGTGGATGACCTGTCCGCGCTGGATGCTTTTGTCCTGGAGCTGAAGGACGACCTGGACATCCCCGGCTATGAGGAAGACCTGCTCCGGGCGATGGTCATGGAGGCGGACGAGGCCGCCGACACGCTCAGTGAGTACGGCACCATCGACGAGGAGCGCATCGAGGAGATCCGCGACGCCCGGGAGCGCACCGAGGCCCGGGAGGAAGCGGCCGCGAGGAACGCCGAGGAATACGTCCCGCCGGCGGCTGGAACACAGCCCCAGGAGGAAGGACCGGCGCGCCGGTTCATCCTCTGCCCGAAATGCGGTGAGCGGATATGGCTGTGAAGCGTGTTGCGTCCAACGTGGACATCGTGACCGCCGCCCGCCAGCGCATCAAAAACGTGTTCTCCAACGGTGTCCCGGTCTATATGTCGTTCTCGGGCGGAAAGGACAGCCTGTGCCTGGCCGACCTCACCTTGAAGCTGATCCAGGCCGGGGAGATCGACCCGGCCCAGCTGACCGTCCTCTTCATCGACGAGGAGGCCATCTTCGACTGCATCGAGGAGACGACCAAGGCCTGGCGCAAGAAGTTCCTGCTGGCCGGTGCCAAGTTCCAGTGGTGGTGCATCGAGGTCAAGCATTTCAACTGCCTCAACGAGCTCTCCAGCGACGAGACATTCGTCTGCTGGGACCGCCGCAAGCGGGATGTCTGGGTGCGGCAGCCGCCACCCTTTGCCATCCGCAACCACCCGCTGCTCAAGCCCAGGGTGGACAACTATCAATCCTTCCTGCCCCGCGTCACCCGTGACGGCATTATGATGACCGGCGTCCGGGCGGCCGAATCCGTCCAGCGCCTCCAGTACATGGCGGCTCTGGGCGTGGGCGGCAAAGGGATCACCAACACCAACACCATCTACCCAATCTACGACTGGAAGACCGCCGACGTGTGGCTCTACCTTCGCAACGAGCGGGTGGAGATCCCAAAGGTCTATCTGCAGATGTACCAGGTCGGGGTCAATCGCAACCAGCTGCGGGTTTCGCAATTCTTCTCTGTCGATACTGTCCCCGTCCTGGTACATCTTGCGGAGTATGACCCTGCTCTGATGGAGCGCGTGCTCCGCCGTGAGCCCAACGCCTACCTTGCCATGCTCTACTGGGACAGCGAAATGTTCCACCGCACGACGCGGAAGCGCCGGGAGCTGGAGGGCAAGGACACGAAGGACTACCGCGCGCTCCTGAAAGAGATGCTGTTCGAGCGCCCTGCCGATTTCTTCAACACTCCGCACAAGCGCGAGGTCGCCAAGCAGTACCGCAAGCTCTTTATCCGCATGGACGGCATGGCCCGCCCCCGGGACTATCGGAAGATGTACGAGGGGCTGGTGGCCGGCGACCCCAAGCTCCGCACCCTGCGGGCGATCTACCAGGATATTTCCTGCGCCTACGCAGCCTACGCCAAGTCCTTCCGGAAGGGAGGTGAAGCGAATGGCTGATGTGGACCTGTTCGCCCCTCTGTCCTCCCTGCAGTGGGTGGACCGCGACCAGCTCAAGCCCAATGACTACAACCCCAACAAGGTCAACCGGGAGAACTTGAAGCTGCTGGTGCAGTCCATCCTCACCAACGGCTGGACGCTGCCCATCGTGGTGCGCCCTGACTACACCATCATTGACGGCTTCCACCGCTGGACGGTGGCTGGAGAGGAGCCCCTGCACACGAAGCTGGGCGGCAAGGTGCCCGTGGTGATCGTGCGGCACGACGACCAGACCGAGGACATCTACGGCACCGTTACCCACAACCGCGCCCGTGGTACACACCTGCTGGAGCCTATGAAGGCCATCGTCAAGCGCCTGCTGGCCGACGGAAAAAGCGTGCAGGAAATCGGGAAGCAGCTGGGCATGAGGCCCGAGGAGGTATTCCGCCTGTCTGATTTCTCACGCGATGACTTCCTCTCGATGATGACGAAAGGCGTACATGGGTACAGCAAAGCAGAGCTGCTGACCAAGTACTGAGGCATACCCCATGCCCCCATACACCAAGCATAGCCCAGGACAGGGCCATACAAGGCGTGAGAGCCGCGTATGTGTTCTGCCCTGGGCGTTCTCATGCCGAGGCGTGAAGGGGTGTTGCAAGCCCTGGAAATGGGCATTGAGGGCGACGATGAAAAGCGCGGCAAGGTACTGTGACGGCCCCTCCCCAAAGGGTGCGGGCTCGCCGACCCCAAAAAACGATTAGTTAGTGCGCGAGAAAAGGGCAACTTTAACTGAAATCTTGTATGAAATTATCGACTTCTTGACCTTCCGCCGGGCGTGGGACGCCCGCCTCCTATCACATAGCCTGGCCCCGGAGCGGAAACGCCCCGGGCGTCGGGCGGAGGGCCAAGACACAGGAAAGGAGCGTGGCCTATGGCGGCAAAGAAGCAGGATGTGGTCGTAGAGGACGGAGCCGTGTATGTGCTGCGCGCCGGGACGCCCGTCTACGTCAAGACTGCCGACATCTGCTCGATGACCGGGAAGAGTAACCAGTGGATCGGACAGCTGGTAGCCCAGGGGACGCTGCACAAGCGCAGCACCCCGCACGGGAGCCTGTTCGATGTCGCCGAGGCCGTGCGCGCCTACTGCTCCATGCTGGAGGCCCGCGCGGGACCGGCCAAGACCGAGGAGGAGATCAAGCAGGAAATCAAGCAGGAAAAGGCGAAGGCGGCCGCCGACGTGACAATGAAGATTGCCAAGGCCAACATCGCCAAGGCCGAGGCCGACGAGCTCCAGGGCAAAATGCACCGGAGCGAGGACGTGGCCGCGATGACTACCGACTTGATCTACGCCATTCGCGGGGCGATGATGGCCCTGCCCGGCCGCCTGGCCGTGGACGTGGCCTCGGCGAACTCCCCAGCGGAGGCCGCCGAGATCATCCGCCGCGAGGTCAACAAGGCCATGCGGGAGCTCTCCAACTACCGCTATGACCCAAAGAAATACGAGGAGCGCGTCCGGGAGCGGAGGGCCTGGGAAGCTGACAGCGGGCGTGATGCCGATGACGGATAAGGAAACGCGCCGGCTCATTGAGGAGAAAGAGGCCCGCGAGCGGGTAAAGAGGCTGAATGCCGTCATCACGAAAGTCTTGGCCGGCATGAAACCGCCGGACGACCTGACCGTGACGGAATGGGCGGAGAAAAACCGCCGCCTGTCCACCGAGGCCAGCGCCGAGCCCGGCCCCTGGCGCACCGACCGCACCCCTTATCTCCGGGAGCCGATGGACGCCTTTACCGACCCCCGGGTGCACCGCATCGTCATGGTGGCGGCGTCCCAGGTGGGAAAGTCGGAGTTCCTCAACAACACCATCGGCTATATCATCGACGAAGACCCCGGCTCCATCCTGTTCGTCCATCCCACGACCATTGACGCCAAGGAGTACTCCAAGCTCCGCATCGCTCCGATGATCCGGGACTGCCCCACCCTCAAAAAGAAGGTGGCGGACCCCAAGAGCCGCGACAGCGGAAACACCATCCTGCAAAAGACATACCCCGGCGGCATCCTGACGATGTGCGGCTCCACCGAGGCCCACGCCCTGGCGTCCAAGCCCATCCGCTACATCATGGGGGATGAGCGCGACCGCTGGGCGACCTCCGCCGGCAACGAGGGCGACCCCTGGGAGCTGGCCCAGGCCCGACAGACCACGTTCTACAACGCCAAGGCGCTGGAGGTCAGCACCCCCACCGTCAAGAACGCCAGCGCAATCGAGGCGTCCTACGCCGAGGGCACGATGGAGCGGTGGAAAAGCAAATGCCCCCACTGCGGCGAGTACCACGAGATCAACTTCGAGGACATCCGCTATGAGCACGAGGAGGGCGTGGTGGCCGGCCGCAAGACCTTCAAGGTGCTGAACGTCTGGTATGTCTGCCCCGGCTGCGGAAGCATCTCCGACGAGACGACCATGAAGCACCAGCCCGCGCGCTGGGAGGCGGACAACCTCGACGCATACGCCCAGGGCGTCCGCTCTTTCTGGCTGAACGCCTTTGTCAGCCAGTGGGCTTCCTGGAGCTCCATCGTGCTCAAGTATCTCAAGGCCATCGGTAACACCCGGAAGCTCCAGGTGGTCTACAACACCTGCTTCGGCCTGCTGTGGGAAGACCGCGGCGACCTGGAGGACGAGGACAGCCTTATGGCCCGCCGGGAGGACTACGGCACCCGGCCGGACGGCTCCCCCGTGGAGCTGCCGGAGGGGGTGCTGGTGCTCACCGCCGGCGTGGACACCCAGGATGACCGCATGGAGTATGAGGTCGTCGGGCACGGCCACTTCGGAGAAACCTGGGGCATCGAAAAGGGCATCGTCATGGGCAGGCCGGATGACCCGGACACCTGGGCCAAGCTGGACGAGATGGTGTTCAACCGAGTATTCCGCTTCGAGGACGGCCTGGGGCTCCGAAGCTCTATGACCTTCGTGGACGAGGGCGGCCACTTCACCCAGGACGTCCGCCTCCAATGCCGGGCGCGCATCTCCCGCAAGGTGTTCTGCATCAAGGGTATGCCCGGGGCGGATAAGCCCTACACCTCTCCGCCGAAGAAGATGAAAATCGTGGTCAATCAGGTCGCCATCGGCACCTGCTGGCAGTACCAGCTCGGCGTCGACTCCGGCAAGCAGATCATCATGGACAACCTCAAGGTGCAGAAGCCGGGCTCGAAGTACTGCCACTTCCCGAGGCGGGACGACTACGGCCCCGGCTACTTTACTGGCCTGCTCTCCGAGCACCTGGTATATGACCCGGCCAAGAAGCAGCCCTGGGTGTGGGAGAAGATACCCGGCCACGAGCGCAACGAGGCCCTGGACTGCCGCAACTACGCTCTGGCGGCCTTCAAATGCACACCAGCCAACCTTGACGAGATAGACAGGCGGCTAAAGGCGGCCCGGGGGAAAGCACCCTCTACGGGCGTTGCAACGGCCCCACCGCCCCCCAAAAAGCAGACCAAGCGCGGCTCCGCGCTGAAGAAATACTATGACGAATGGTAGGTGATGCCCGATGGCAGATATGACCGACGTGAAAATCCGGCTGAACTTCTGGCGCTCCGCCTATGAGAAGCTGACCGCGGCTTACACCGCCCTGGTGGACGGCCGCGTCAAGAGCTATACCATCGACGACCGGCAGCTCACCCGCTTCGACCTCGGCACCCTCAAAGACGAGATCGAGGAGGCCGAGCAGAAGATCGACGAGCTGACCGCCCTGCTGAACGGCAGGCGGCCCCGCAAGGCCTTCGGCGTCATCCCCCGCGACTGGTGACCTTTTTCGTGAGGTTACGAAAATGATATGGGTACAAGCCCGAGAGGGCTTTACCACGGGCAGCCCGGCGGAGTTTGTCAGCTCCTTTCGCCGCCGGGCGGCCCGTTTTTTATGCAACACATAGGAGGTGGGCGACATATACCGCGACAAGAAAACCGGGCTGTTCCTGCCCGACACAGCGCGCCCCCAGGCCAAGGGATACAGCGAGGCCGGCGCCAGCATGACCCGGCGGGCGCTCAAAGGCTTTACCCCGCGCAGCGGCTCCCCCAGGGAGGACATCGACTGGAATAACTTTACCCTCCGCCAGAGAGGGCGGATGCTGTATATGTCCTCCCCGGTGGCGACGTCAGCCATCAACACCAACCGGACGAAGGTGGTCGGCGTCGGCCTGACCCTCAAAAGCTCCGTAGATCGGGAGGTGCTGGGCATCTCCCCGGAAGCGGCCAAGGAGTGGCAGCGGCGCACCGAGGCGGAGTTTTCCTTGTGGGCCAAGAACAAGGCCAACTGCGACGCTACCGGCATGAACAATTTTTACGGAATGCAGCAGCTGGCGCTGGTGGCGTGGCTCCAGAGCGGAGACGTTTTCCCCGTGTTCAAGCGGAGAAACCCCACGCCGGTAAACCCCTACTCCCTGCGCATCCATCTTGTGGAGGCGGACCGGGTGCGCACCCCCGCCGAGTACGGGGGCGGAACGGCCGTGGCCCACATCACGGACGGGGAGAACCCGGAGAACGGAAACCGCATCTTTGACGGGGTGGAGGTGGACAACGACGGCATGGTCGTCGCCTACTACGTCCACAACACCTACCCCTGGCAGACCACGACAGAGCCGACCAAGTGGACGAGGGTGGAGGCCTACGGCCCCAGGACGGGCCTGCCGAACATCCTCCACATCATGGGGAGCGAGCGGCCGGACCAGTACCGGGGCGTGACCTATCTGGCCCCGGTGATCGAGCAGCTGCTGCAGCTGCGCCGGTACACGGAGAGCACGCTTATGGCCGCCCTCGTCCAGTCTTTCTTTACGGCGTGGATCATCACCAAGACCAGCCAGGCCGAGATCCCCATCAACGAGGTCGGCGCCGGCGACATCGCCGGTGTTCCCGCGGCAAATCCCATCGAGAACAACCTATCCGGGAGCGACAGCGAGTATGAGATGGGCCCCGGTACGGTTTCCCACCTGGCGGAGAACGAGGACATCAAATTCGGAAACCCCAGCATCCCCACCACGGGCTTTGATGCCTTCGTCAAGACTTTCTGCCAGCAGACCGGCGCGGCCCTGGGCGAGCCCTACGAGGTGCTGATGAAGACCTTTAACTCCAGCTACTCGGCATCCCGCGCCGCTCTCCTGGAGGCCTGGGAAGAGTTCAAGATGCGCCGGAGCTGGTTTGTGGCCGACTTCTGCCAGCCGGCCTATGAGGTATGGCTTTCGGAGGCGGTGGCCCGTGGACGCATCAAGGCTCCGGGCTTCTTTGAAGATCCTCTGGTTCGTGCCGCTTGGTGCGGTGCGCGCTGGATCGGCCCCGTCCAGGGGCAGCTCGACCCGCTAAAAGAGGCCAACGCCGCCGTTGTCCTGGTCGACCACGGATTCAAGACCCACGAGCAGGTCACGCGCGAGCTGGGCGGTGGCGACTGGGAGGCCAACGTGGAGCAGCTGAAAGCAGAAAACGCGAAGCTCGCAGAGGCGGGCGGCGCGCGGATTACCAACCTGCCAAGCTCCGGCGCCGATGGTGGCGACGGCGGCGATGGTAAAGGAACAGGAGGAAACGCATGAGCAAAACAGTGCCTACCACGCAGCCCGTCGTGAACATCAAGCGGGCCGCCTATGCGATGGCTACCGCCGACGGCCAGAGCGCAGAGATTACCATGTACGGCGACATCTACGAGCAACAGCCCACGGACTGGTGGGGCGATCCCGTAGAGGGGCAGTTTATTACCCTGACCGAGTTCCTTGAGGACCTGGGGCAGATTGCCGCTTGCAAGGACATCACCATCCGCATGAACAGCTACGGCGGCGATGCTGGCGTGTCCAACACCATCCACAACCGGCTCCGGGAGCTGGCGCGGGGCGGAGCGAAGCTCACCTGCGTCGTGGACGGTGTGGCTATGTCCGGCGGCTCCCTTATCATGTGCGCCTGCGACACGGTGAAAGTCAACCCCTCCAGCCTGATTATGATTCACAAGTGCTGGGGCTTCTTCTGGGGCGGCTACAACGCCGACGAACTGCGCGAGGCAGCTGGACAGTATGACGCCTGGGACAAGGCCCAAGTCGCCATCTACAAGCGGAAGACCGGCCTGACCGAAACCGTCCTGTCCCACATGATGTCCGACACGACCTACATGACGGGGCGCGAGGCGGTGGAAAAGGGCTTTGCCGACGAGCTGATCGAGGACGCAGAGCCCCTGGACGTCGCCGCCAGTGCAGACGGCCGGCGCCTGTTCGTCCGAGGCCGCACCATCCACCTTACGGCTGGGATGTTCGCCCCGGACAATATCCCTACGGTCGATCCCGAGGCCTCGGCCCCGGCTGAGACACATACAAATCCGCCGGCAAAGACCGGCAGAAAAGGAGGAAGTACACCTATGGCAAGTACTGTTGAGGAGCTCCGGGCGGAGTACCCGGAGCTGACCGCGCAGCTGGAGGCCGAGGCAAGAGCTGCCGCCACCCCTGCCCCCAGCGCAGCGGCCGAGGGTGACGGCGGGGCCGACCCCGCCCAGGCCGAGCGCCAGAGAATCCAGGACATCGACGCCCTGGCATCTCTCTATGACGCTGAGAGCATCCGGGAGGCCAAGTACGGGGATCACCCCTGCACCGCCCAGGAACTGGCCTACCGCATGGCTCAGAAAGCCGCTCAGAACGGCAAGAGCTACATGGCG
>ERZ779866.717-NODE-717-length-36662-cov-4.610648_pt1 | contig 36662 bp, 34 predicted proteins | sample MGYA00511248_ERZ779866 | MGnify/ENA primary metagenome ERZ779866 (study PRJEB29588, sample SAMEA2155758) | human gut metagenome | biome: human gut; feature: human-associated habitat; material: faeces | place: Denmark | collected 2008/2010 ... | reverse complement strand
CCTCAGCAGAACCGTTCTGAGCGCCGCAGCGAACGTCCGGAACGCAGTGAGCGTCCGGAGCGCAGTGAGCGTCGTGAACGCCCGCGTCGTGAAGATGCCGACTATGATCTGCCGCCGGTGCAGTCCGCGACGACTTCTTTGGCGGACCTCTTTGCAGGTTTCACCGCAAGCGATGACGAAGAGAAATAATCACGCTTTTTAATGGAATTGGGCTGTTCTTTGGAACAGCCCAATTTTTATCCTTCCCGTCAGGAGGCAAAATTTTGAAGCTTGTAATTTTATTTGGGCCACAGGCAGTGGGGAAAATGACAGTGGGGCAGGAGCTCGCAAAACAAACAGGCTTAAAATTGTTTCACAACCATATGACAATTGACCTGGTGTCAAATTTTTTTGATTATGGCACCGTGGAAGGAAAGCGCCTTGTTTCGCTGTTCCGACAGGAAATTTTTGAGGCTGTGGCAGAAAGCGGTTTACCCGGTTTGATCTTTACCTATGTATGGGCGTTTGATATGCAGGAGGATTGGGCATATATCGAAAGTTTGTATCAGCTGTTTCGCACACATGGAGCAGAAGTGTACTTCGTTGAGCTTTCGGCAGAATATGCTGTGCGCTTTGAGCGCAATAAAACACCGAACCGGCTTTCCAACAAGCCAACAAAACGCGACTTGGTGCGTTCAGAGGCAATCTTTTGCGCAGTGGAAAAGAAATATCGGCTTAACTCTATGGATGGTGAGATCCCTTACCCGAATTATCTCCGTATCGATAATACGACGCTTGCGCCGGAAGCCGCGGCTGCAATGATATCGAATCATTTCGCCTTTTAAAGTGAATCTTTTCAAACACACCTTCCGTGCGGGAATGCTTTGGAAGGGTGTTTTTGTGCTTTTAACAAAACCGGAATTATAGTATAATATAATTCGTATGGCGTTGTGAGGTGAACTTATGGCAACTAAAAAGAAAGCCACAAAACGAAATAAGCAGATTGAAGAGCAGAACCGGAGGGAAGTGTCAGGGATCTGCCTGATTGCACTTGGCCTCTTTTTAGGGGCGAGCCTGTATTCTGATGCAGTGGGATTGGTCGGGAAAGCGATTAGCGCCTTTTTCTTTGGAATTTTTGGCCTTGGTGGATATGCTGTTCCGGCAGCAGTAGTGGCTTTTGGAGGGCTATTAATTATTTTTTCTGAAAACTCAATGCGGCCTGCTGCGGCCTTTCTCGTTGTTTTGGGCACGCTTTCAATATTAACCTTGCTGCACATTCATGCACGGTCTGCAATTGAAGGCGTGCGTTTCCTTGAATACTATAAAGATGCCTATGAGTTCGGGACGCTTTATCGGCAGGGCGGCGGCATGCTTGGTGCTTTACTGGCATATCCTTCGCTGCTGCTAATCGGTAAAGTTGGCGCTTATATCCTGTTTATCGCATGTATTCTTGTTACATTCCTGGTGCTGACAAAACTATCCATCAAGCATGCGGGGGAAAAGCTCGGCGCTACAATCAAGACCGGTGTAGATCACATGGCAGCACAACGCGAACAGCGTAAGGCAGAGCTTTATACTGAAGCTCTTGCGCAGAAACCTGCGGCTAAACGCACGAAGGCCGTCGATGCTGTGCCTGAGCGGCCCATGAAACGGCGGAACAAAGCTGCCCGGGAAGCTGAAGCGCTTACAATTGGGCCTGAAATGGAGCCTGCAGGAAATCCCAATGCTGTGCGCAACGCTGAAGGTGAGCTTGCATTTATGCCCACGAGCGGTGCGATTGAGCGAAAAAAGAAGAAGCCCGCTTCACTGCCACTGGATGAGCAGGGGGATTTTGCATTCCAAGGTTTGGACGAGCCACTGGAAGATGGAAGTTACTTTGCGCCGGAATATATTCCGCCGATTCCGGAGCAAGAGCGCGTTTCCCGTATTTCAGATCGTGCGCCTGCAGTTTCCGAAACTGAAACCATTTTGCCAACGGTGGAAAAGCCCGCAAAACCGCAGGAAAGCATAGCACAACCTGCCGAGGTAGAGAGCATTGAGTCCGCGGCACCTGTAATTGAATATCAACGCCCGCCGTTCACGCTGCTGAACAGCCCTAACCCACACTATGCGGCTGGGACGGAATCCCCGCAGGAAAAGGGAAAGCTCCTTGTGGAAACACTTGCAAGCTTCAACATTAGCGCACGCATCATCAATATCAGCGTTGGCCCTGTGATCACCCGCTTTGAACTGCAGCCGGCACAAGGAGTGCGCGTAAATCGCATCACAACCCTTTCACAGGATATTGCGCTCGCACTTGCTGCCCCGCGCGTGCGCATTGAAGCGCCCATTCCGGGGAAGGCCGCAATCGGCATCGAAATCCCAAATAAGAATACGGCGCCGGTGCTGCTTCGTGAAATCGTGGAATCCAAAGAGTATATGGCCGCGAAATCCCCCATCGCGTTCGCGCTCGGTAAGGACATTGCGGGCAAGGTGATGTTCGCAGATCTCGACCGCATGCCGCATCTGTTGATTGCAGGCTCCACGGGTTCCGGAAAAAGCGTCTGCATTAATGATATTATTATCAGCATGGTGTACAAATCTGCGCCGAGTGATGTGCGGATGATTCTGATCGACCCCAAAGTGGTCGAAATGAAGGTGTTTTCAACACTTCCGCATCTGCTTCTGCCCGTTGTAACGGATCCCAAGAAGGCAGCGGGTGCGCTGAAGTGGGCTGTGCTTGAGATGGAACAGCGCTACCAGAAGATGGCACAAAAGAACGCGCGCGGATTGGATCGCTATAACAGCCTTGTATCGGAGGAGGAAAAGCTTCCACGCATCGTGATCGTGATTGACGAACTTGCAGATCTGATGATGGTTGCCGCGAAGGAGGTGGAGGAGTCTATCTGCCGCATAGCGCAGCTTGGCCGTGCTTCCGGCATCCATTTGATTGTTGCCACCCAGCGCCCTTCCACAGATATCATTACGGGCCTGATAAAAGCAAACATTCCTTCACGAATCGCGTTTATGGTATCTTCCGCCGTGGATTCCCGCGTCATCATGGATGAAAGCGGTGCGGAAAAACTGCTCGGCAAAGGCGACATGTTGTTCCATGCAAACGGCGCAAATAAACCTGTGCGCGCACAGGCGGCTTTTGTTTCGGATGAAGAGGTGGAACGTGTAATGGATTTCTTTGGCGAAACCCAGTCTGTACCGCCTGTGCAGGAAAGCGCGTTTGAGGAATTGACTACCGGCGCTGCCACCGGCGCGCAGGGCAATGGAAAGCAGGAGGACGAGCTTTTGCCGGAGGCTGTCAAGATCGTACTTGACAGCGGGCAGGCATCCATTTCAATGATTCAGCGCCGCTTGCGCGTAGGGTATGCGCGGGCTGCGCGCTTGATTGACATCATGGAACAGATGAAGATCGTAAGCGGTTTTGATGGCAGCAAACCGCGTAAGCTTTTGATCGATCACGCGGAATATAACCGCATGTTTGGAACGGGAAATGAGACGGAGGGGCACGAAGAATGAGTACAGTCGGTGTTATTTCGCTTGGGTGTTCAAAAAACCGCGTGGATTCCGAGCGCATCCTCGGCTGCTTTGCGGATGCGGGGTTTACGATTACGCCGAATCCGGAAGAGGCGGAGGTGCTTCTTGTGAACACTTGTGGCTTTATAACTCCTGCAAAGGAAGAATCTATCAATACCACGCTTGAGATGGCGCAATATAAGCAAACCGGACGCTGTAAGCTGCTCGTGATGGCTGGCTGCCTGAGCCAGCGTTACCCCGGTGAGCTTGAAGCAGAAATGCCAGAGGTGGATCTCTTTTGGGGCGTGCGTGAGCCGGAACTGTTGGTACGGCGTGTGTGTACGATGCTGGGGCTTCCAGCGAACTGCGCGATGCATGGAGGCCGGATTCTTACTACGCCTGCTTACAGTGCCTACCTGCGCATCGCGGATGGATGCGACAACCGGTGCACTTATTGCGCAATCCCGTTGATCCGCGGCGGAAGAAAGAGTGTGCCTATGGATGTGCTGCTGAGAGAAGCGCATTCTTTGGCGGAAAGCGGCGTAAAAGAACTTACATTGATCGCACAGGACACTTCTGCCTATGGAAGCGAGCTTTACGGCAAGCCTATGCTTGCCGAGCTTTTGCGGGCACTGTGTGGAGTCGATGGTTTCCAATGGATTCGCGTCCTCTATGCATATCCGAATACGGTAACGGAAGAACTGATTGACACCATGCTTTCCAACGACAAAATTGTAAAGTATATCGACATGCCCATTCAGCATATTGCGCCTGCATTGCTTACGCGCATGAACCGTCACGGTACGCGCGAACACATCGAGCATATGGTTGAATACATCCGCAGGGCTTCGGATGCGTTTATTCTGCGTACAACGGTCATGTTGGGCTTTCCGGGTGAGGGGGAAGCCGAATTCGGGCAATTGGCTGAATTCTTGAAAAGCTATCCTTTCGACCGCGTCGGCGCATTTGCATTCTCTCCGGAGGATGGAACATCTGCGGCGCTGATGGACGGGCAAGTTGAGGAGCATGTGAAGCAGGAGCGCCTTGATGCAATCATGCGTGCACAGCGGCATATTTCTCTTGAATTGAACAGAAAACGTGTGGGCAAAACGGAAACCGTTCTGGTGGAACGTGTTTCAGGGGATATGGCATATGGCAGAAGCTATGCGGAAGCGCCTGACGTGGATGGCATGATTGCCGTTTCCGGCACAAAGAATGCCGGCCTCATACCCGGAAAGTTTGTAAAGGTTAAATTGACACATGCGGATGCATATGATCTGAAAGGAGAACTCCTGCAATGAACCTCCCAAATAAACTCACAATCCTGCGCATTATTCTGGTCCCTGTATTTGTGGCGTGTTTTTACTTACCTGTGGAAGGAGCGATGTATATTGCCGCCGCCGTGTTTGTTGTAGCATATTTCACGGACATGCTCGATGGGTACATCGCACGCAAGTATAATCTCATCACCGATTTTGGCAAATTGATGGACCCTATGGCGGACAAGCTTTTGACTGCAGCGGCGATGATTATGCTGACGGCATATGGCCTCTGCTCTCCAATTGCCACATTCCTGACCATTGGCCGCGAGCTTGTCATCAGCGCATTTCGCCTCGTTTCTGCTACGCAGGGCGTTGTGATTGCAGCGGGGAAGATCGGGAAACTTAAGACTTTAACACAATTTATTGGCATAGTGCTCATCCTTTTGGGCAATCCGCTGTTCAATAGAATTGGCGTGCCGTTTGATCAGATTGTAATTTGGATTTCCGTGGTATTGGCAGTGTGGTCCTGCACAGACTATATCGTAAAAAACCTCAAGGCTCTGAAATTTGATTAACTTCAGAAAGGCGAAATCATGACGGCTGAGATACTTTCCGTCGGCACAGAGCTGCTGATGGGCAATATTTTGAATACAAACGCGCAATATATTTCCCAAAAGTTGTGTGATCTTGGAATTAACTGCTACTTTCAAACTACGGTTGGCGATAATCACGATCGCCTTGTTGCTGCGGTAGACCTTGCGCTTTCCCGGGCGGATCTGCTGATCCTGACAGGGGGACTCGGACCCACTGCAGACGACCTTACCAAAGAAACGATTGCGGATGCATTCGGGCTGGATCTTGTACTTGATCCGGCTTCTGAAGCGCATATCCGCGCACGCTTTGCCCGCATGGGACGCGAGATGACGCCGAATAACATGAAGCAGGCTATGTTCCCGCGCGGCTGTATCATCCTGCCGAACCCAAACGGTACGGCGCCCGGCTGCATCGTAGAGGCAGGGGAGAAGGCTGCAATTTTACTTCCCGGACCGCCAAAAGAAATGGCGCCGATGTTTGACGCTTCCGTAATGCCATATCTTGAGAAGCGAAGCGGGTATATGCTTCTGTCCCGCGTTGTGCACGTCTTCGGCATGGGAGAATCCGAAGCGGAATACCGCCTCTTACCATTGATGGAACGGCAAACAAACCCAACGGTTGCGCCTTATGCGCTTGCCGGAGAAATGAAGCTGCGCGTCACGGCACGCTGTAAGAATGTAGCCGAAGGCGAACTGATGGTGGCCCCTTTGCTTGCAGAAATCAAGGAAACGCTTGGCAGCGTAGTCTATTCAACAAACGATCAGGAACTCCACGAGGTCTGTGCCGCGCTGCTCCGAGAGCATGGAATGACGCTTGCCGCAGCGGAAAGTTGCACAGGCGGTATGATCGCTTCAAAACTCATTTCCGTTCCGGGGATATCGGAGTATTTTTTGGAGGGAGCGGTTACCTATTCAAATGAGGCAAAGATGCGCCGTCTTGGCGTAAAACGGGAAACGCTGGAAGCGCATACTGCCGTAAGCGAAGCGGTTGCCCGCGAAATGGCAGAAGGGGTTCGTGCAACTTCCGGTGCTTCACTGGGCCTTGCGACGACCGGAATCGCAGGACCGGACGGCGGGACGGCGGAGCGCCCTGTCGGTCTTGTGTATATCGCGCTTGCCGACGCAAAGGGCACAGTTGTGCGGGAACTGCATTTGAGCGGAAACCGGGAACGGATCCGCAACGCGGCGAGTCTTAATGCACTCGACCTGCTCCGGCGTTATTTATGCGGAAGCTTAACAAATTGCTGATGCAAAAAAAGCGAACATATGTTAGAATTATTCCAACACTCTGATTATTAAAAAAGGATGGTACCGTCCGCTATGGCAATGGAAAAAGAAAAAGCATTGGAGATGGCATTAAGCCAAATCGAAAAACAATTTGGTAAGGGCGCTGTGATGAAGTTGGGCGATGCGGCTGCAAAGATCAGCGTTTCCACGATCCCTTCCGGTTGCCTGGAGCTGGATTTTGCCCTTGGCGTGGGCGGCATTCCACGCGGTAGAATTATTGAGATTTATGGCCCGGAATCTTCCGGTAAAACGACAATTGCGCTGCATGTAATCGCCGAATCCCAGAAGCTTGGCGGAACGGCTGCGTTCATTGATGCAGAACATGCGCTTGACCCTGTATACGCAGAGAATCTGGGCGTAGATGTGGATGAACTTTATGTATCCCAGCCGGATACTGGAGAACAGGCGCTTGAAATCTGTGAGGCGTTGGTGCGCAGCGGGGCGATGGATGTTGTTGTTATCGACTCTGTAGCAGCATTGGTGCCAAAGGCGGAAATTGAGGGCGATATGGGGGATTCGCATGTCGGCTTGCAGGCGCGTCTTATGTCCCAGGCGTTGCGCAAACTTGCGGGTGTCATCAGCAAATCCAACACGATCGTCATCTTTATTAACCAACTCCGCGAAAAAGTTGGCGTAATGTTCGGCAATCCGGAAACCACCACAGGCGGTAAAGCGCTTAAATTCTATGCTTCCATTCGGCTTGACGTGCGCCGGATTGATTCCATCAAAAACGGCAACGACGTCGTCGGCAACAGGACGCGGATTAAGGTTGTAAAAAATAAAGTTGCTCCGCCGTTTAAAACCGCTGAATTTGACATTATTTACGGCGAAGGCATCTCGCATGAGGGATCTGTGTTGGATATGGCCGTAAACCACAAAATCATCAACAAGACTGGGGCTTGGTATTCCTATGGGGATATGCGCATGGCGCAGGGGCGCGACAATGCACGCCTGTTTTTGAAGGACAATCAGGAGCTGTGCAACGAAATTGAGCATAAGCTCCGTGCAGAACTTGCTGCAGCTGCTGCCAAGCCGGAGGCGCATCCGGAAGCGGAAGAATAAGCCTCCGGTGAACGCTGAAAACAGCGTAAAAAATATCTTAAGCATGTCAAGGATACGGCCCCCCGTATCCTTGACTTTTATTTTCAAAGGGGTTAAAATAACTGTGAGTAATTATGTCGGTGTGTAATTTCATAGATTTTGCGGTTTATGGAATTGTGTCCATGCATACTGAGTAGTGAGATACTCGGCATTTTATATACACTTGGAGGTGCTTGTTTGTCTGTGAACGACATTATAATCCCCATTGCAGTTGGGGTGGCTTGTTTGGCTGCGGGCGGTTTTGGCGGATACTGCTATCGTCGAAATATCGCGGAAGCCAAGGTTGCAAAGGCGGAGGACGCCGTCAAGCAAATGATTGATGATGCGCAGAAACGCGCAGAAAGCATAAAAAAAGAGACCATTTTGGAAGCAAAGGAAGAGGTTTACCGAATCAAGAGCGAAAACGAAAAGGAAAACCGCGACCGGCGCAACGAATTGCAGCGCGCTGAGCGCAGATTGGTTCAACGCGAGGAAACACTGGATAAGAAAATTGACGGCGTTGAACAACGGGAAGAGGCGCTGAACAGGAAGCAGAAAGAGGTAGAGGATCTCGAAGCTTCCATTCAGGATTTGCATGACCGCCAGCTTAAGGAGCTTGAAACCATTTCCGGAATGTCGATGGACGAGGCAAGGGAAATCCTTTTGAGCAATGTGGAGCGTGATGCCCGCCACGAAGCGGCGCTGATGATCCGCGATATTGAAGCAAAGACCAAGGAAGAAGCGGATAAGCGTGCACGCAACATCGTTTCCATGGCCATTCAGCGCTGCGCTGCCGATCATGTGGCGGAAACTACAGTTTCCGTTGTTCCGCTTCCAAACGATGAAATGAAAGGCCGCATCATTGGGCGTGAGGGCCGCAACATCCGTACACTTGAGACCGCAACCGGTGTCGATCTCATTATCGACGATACGCCCGAGGCTGTCATCCTTTCGGGGTTTGACCCTGTTCGCCGCGAAGTAGCGCGCATCGCGCTTGAAAAGCTTATCATGGATGGCCGAATCCATCCTGCACGCATTGAAGAAATGGTGGAAAAGGCGCGCAAGGAAGTTGATGTACAGATCCGCGAGGCAGGGGAACAGGCAATTTTTGAAACCGGCATTCACGGATTGCACCATGAGCTTGTGAAAGTACTTGGCCGCCTGCGCTATCGTACCAGCTATGGACAAAATGTGCTGAAGCATTCCATTGAGGTCTCTCACCTTGCAGGCATCATGGCGGCCGAAATCGGGGCAAACGTTAGCCTTGCAAAGCGCGCCGGCCTCTTGCATGATATTGGCAAGGCAATCGATCATGAGGTTGAAGGACCACATGTGCAGATTGGCGCTGATCTCGCTAAAAAATATCGTGAAAACAATCAGGTCGTAAACGCGATTATGGCACATCATGGCGATGTGGAGCCGGCGACGGTAGAGGCTGTACTCGTTCAGGCCGCAGATGCAATTTCCGCCGCGCGGCCCGGTGCGCGCCGCGAGACGCTTGAAAATTACATTAAGCGCCTTGAAAAGTTGGAAGAAATTGCGAACTCTTTTGAGGGCGTAGATAAGTCCTATGCGATTCAGGCGGGCCGCGAGGTGCGTATTGTTGTAAAACCGGAGAACGTGAATGATGCCGATACCATCATCATGGCTAAGGAAATCGTTAAGCGCATTGAGACAGAGCTCGAATATCCGGGACAGATCAAGGTGAACGTAATCCGCGAAACGCGCGCCGTGGAATTTGCAAAATAATGTTTGAAAAAATCAAGGATATGCTTGGCTGCATATCCTTGATTTTTAAGTGGGAGGAAATGTGGAACACTTGATTCCGGTTGCGGATGCACATTGTGATTTTTTATATTACATGCTTTATGACCATTTCAAACTGAAAACAACAGCGCCCCGGCAGGCTGTCAGCCTGCCGTATTTACATCAGGGCGGTGCTTCTATCCAGTTTTTTGCGGCATGGATTGACCCGGACATGCGAGCCTCCGGCCTGCAGCAGTGCATGTGGCTGATCGATGCGTATTACCGCATGCTTGAAGAATGCAAGGATGCCGGCATCATACCGTTCTCGCGGGAGTTTACGCCGGAAAGCGGAAAGACTGCAACGGTGCTCACCATCGAAGGCGGAGAGGCATTGATGGGGCGTGAAGAAAATCTGCGCCTGTTTTATCGGCTTGGCGTGCGTGCTATGACTTTGACCTGGAACGCCACAAATGAATTGGCACATCCCGCAATGAGCCGTGTGAACCGCGGGCTCACAAAACTTGGACGTGAAATCGTTTACGAGATGGATCGCATCGGTATGGCGGTGGATTTGGCACACCTGAGCGATGCAGGCATCGATGACGTACTTTCCAGTGTGAAGCATCCGGTGTTTTCCTCGCATACCAATGCACGCGCAGTCTGTCCTCATAAACGGTCGCTTTCGGATGAACACATCCGCGCCATTGCGGAAAGCGGCGGTGTTGTCTGCGTGAACTACTATCCGCCACAGCTCTGCCGAAAAGGAGAAGCCAGTATTGCGGACATCGTGAGGCATATTCTGCATATAGCGGAAGTGGGCGGCTTGGAGCATGTGGCGCTCGGCTCGGATTTTGACGGCATGAGCGAATATCCCAGAGATTTAAAGAACTGGGGCGATGTACCAAGGCTGCTCGACGCACTTTTGCACGAGGGTCTTTCGGAGGCGGAGGTGCGGCGCATCGCATATGACAATCTACGCGATTATATCGTACAGTTTTATTGAAAAAGAAACGGCGCTCATACAGGAAAGGAAAAGCAGCTGCTTTTCGGCAGTCTTGGGTGCAGCTTTGAACACGTGCAACCTGAGGAAACTTGACAGCGACAATGAACCGCTTGCGGAAAAGGGGAGCAGCGGAACATAAAAAATCGCCGCAAGCGATATGAAGCTTGCGGCGACTATGGCAGGGGCAGAAAGATTCGAACTCTCAAGAACGGTTTTGGAGACCGCTATGTTACCATTACATCATGCCCCTTTGGCTCAACGAACGTATTATAGCATTCAGCATCGTTGTCTGTCAATCATTTCTATGCTGCAAGTTTTGTATTGGTGCAACGTTTTAAGCGGAGCCCGCAAAGAAAGCATGCTATAAGGACTCCAGGCGCAGAAGACGGCGAAATAAAGCGGCGGCAGCAGGAGGGGGAAGTATGATCCTTTCTTTTGTTGCGGATTGCACCCATAAAAGATATAATAGCATTAGTGTAAATATGCTTATGAGGTAAACGAATGAGAAAAACTGTTGAAGTTCCGCCGGAAGAGCTGCAGAAAAGCCTTCAGGCTTCAGCCAGCTTAAAGAAGGAGCTGGAAGGACGCGGCTTTCAATATTATATCGAATCTTACGGCTGCCAGATGAACGATCATGATGCCGAGAAGCTTTCCGGCATGCTGCAAACATGCGGATTTTCCCCTGCGCCTTCAAAGGAAGAAGCGACCCTGCTGCTGTTCAACACATGTTGTGTGCGCGAACATGCTGAAAAGCGCGTGTTCGGCAACATTGGAGCGCTTAAAAAGCGGAAGGAGAACGAACCGGGTCTCTTGATAGGCGTATGCGGTTGCATGATGCAACAGCGAGAAGTTGCTGAGCGGCTTTTTAAGCGTTTCCCGTTTGTGGATCTTGTGTTCGGAACACATGAGCTGCATCATTTCCCATTGCTGCTGTCCCGCACGCTGGCAGGCGAACGTGTGTTTTCTGTACGTGAAAGTGACGGCGAGATTGCCGAAGGGCTGCCCGTGGTGCGCGGCGGCAGCTTTTCCACCTTTGTTACGATTATGTACGGATGCAACAACTTTTGCTCATACTGTATTGTGCCGTATGTACGCGGCAGGGAACGCTCCCGTGCACCCGAAAACATTGTTGCTGAGGTACGTTCACTTGCGGAGCGTGGTTTCCGGGAAATTACGCTGCTTGGACAGAACGTTAACTCCTATGCCTATGCGGATGACGGGGTGGATTTTCCAGAGCTTCTTCGCCGCGTAAGCACTGTGGAGGGCATTGAACGCATCCGCTTTATGACATCGCACCCCAAGGATCTTTCTCCCCGGTTGATCGAGGCGATGGCAACCCTGCCAAAGGTCTGCAATCATATTCATCTGCCGGTCCAGTCCGGCAGCAACCGCATTCTTTCCGAAATGAACCGCCGCTATACACGCGAAAAATATCTCGGTCTCGTAGAAGATATCCGAGCGGCAGTAGAGGGTGTGGAGCTCACAACAGACATTATTGTAGGCTTTCCCGGCGAAACAGAGGAGGATTTTGAGGAAACCCTTGCGCTTGTGCGACAGGTCGGTTTTTCAGCCGCATATACCTTCATGTATTCACCACGCCTTGGGACGCGCGCTGCGGAGATGGAGAACCAAGTCCCCGAAGAGGTCAAAAAAGATCGCTTGCTTCGCCTGAATGCATGCAGTGCAGAGCAGCTTAAGGTGGGAAACCGGAAATACATCGGCCAAGAGGGCACGGTACTCGTCGAAGGTTGCGACCGGCGGGAGAAAGCACCCATGGCATATGGAAAACTCACAAATTTTAAAATGGTATATTTTCCCGGTGACGCGGGACTCATTGGGTCAATGCGCCATGTGAGGATTACGGGAATACAGAACAATTCGCTGATTGGCGAACTTGTGGAATGAATGAGAGAAGGGCGGAAAAATCAAATGGTGATTGAAAAAGCAAGAGAGCTTGGTATTGCACTGAGCGAATCCCAAGAATTCAGGCGCATGCTTCAGGCGCGCGCTGCCATAGAGGAAAACGAGACTTTAGCCAATACGATCAACCTGCTTCAGGAAAAGCAGAGGATGATTGCGGATCTGCTGGCTGAGGGAGGGGATTCGGATAATAGAATTGACCTCTCTACGCTTTCCAATGAAATTGACGACATCCAAACTGAACTGATGGAGTCCGGGCCGTTTGTGGAGATGCTGGACGCGCAGCATGCTTTTGAAGCCCTGATGCAGCGCGTGAACCGTGTGATTGCGGCTTGCATCGGCGCTGACTTCAGCGATGAGCCCACAGGAGCATGCGGTGGTGATTGCGGCGGCTGCGGCGGCTGTAAGCATTAAACGCTTTACCCGGCATGCGCCGGAATTTGTTTTGTGCGGACAATTGAACGGGAGGAAAATGCGCCAATGCCGGCAAGCCTGACGCCCATGATGCAGCAATACCTGACGCTTAAGGAAAAATATAGCGATTGCCTTTTGTTTTTCCGTTTGGGCGATTTTTATGAAATGTTTTTTGAGGATGCGCTGACTGCGGCGCGCGAACTTGACATCGTACTCACCGGGCGTGATTGCGGGCTCGAGGAGCGTGCTCCGATGTGCGGCGTACCATATCATGCAGTAGATTCTTATATTAGCCGCCTGATTGAAAAGGGTTATAAGGTGGCTGTTTGCGAGCAGTTGACTGACCCGGCACTTGCAAAAGGGCTGGTGGAACGCGATGTTGTGCGCGTGTTTACGCCCGGCACTGTGATTGAGGAAAGCATGCTCAATGAGCGCAAGAACAATTACATAGCCTCTTTGTTCCTTTGTGCGAACACTTTGGGCCTTGCCTATTGTGATGTTTCCACGGGCGATTTTGTCGTGATGGAGTTCAATTCTGAAAAATGGGCAACTGAGCTTATGGATGAGTTGGCTCGCATCCAACCCACCGAAATCATTGCAAACGATGCGCTTTTTTTGCAGGAATCGCTTGTGAAACGCCTGCAGGCAACGAGCTTTCTTGAATGCTATGCTGGCTGGGCTTTTGAACAGGAGCAGGCAAACATGCGCCTTTGCACGCACTTTGGCGTTGCAAGCCTTGCCGGATTCGGCTGCGAAAAACTTTGTTCTGCGATTTCTGCGGCAGGCGCCCTGCTGAATTACCTAGAGGAAACACAGAAAAATTCGCTTGCGCATATTCGAAAGATCAGTGTGCTGCGCCGCACGCTTTACATGGGGCTGGATGCGTCCACACGCCGTAACCTGGAGCTCACACAACCGCTGCGTTTTGAAGGCAGCAAAAAGAGCACGCTCCTGTATCTGCTGGATAAAACCGCAACGGCGATGGGAGCACGCCTTTTGCGTGCTTGGCTGGAACAACCTCTGCAAAATATGGACGACATCAACGCGCGTTTGGACGCAGTGGAGGAGCTTTTCAAAAAACAGCATGCGCGGGAGACGCTGCGCAGCGCGCTCAATTCAATTTATGATATTGAACGGCTCTGCAGCCGCATCGCATATGGCACGGTTCATGCCCGTGACTGCGATGCCCTGCGCGCTTCCCTTAGCCACCTGCCTGAAGTACTTGAGGCGGTCGCTGCGCTCGAAGCGCCCGAATTCCGGCGCATTGCTGCGAACCTTGACCCTATGGATGATATTGCTGCGCTGCTCAATGCAGCGATTGTTGAAAGCCCTCCGCTGAGTGTGAAGGAGGGGGGGGTTATCCGGGATGGCTTTAATGCTGAAGTAGATTCTCTGCGCGAAGCTGCACGCAACGGGAAAAGCTGGATTGCAAAAATGGAGGCTGATGAACGATCGGCTACGGGCATAAAAAACCTAAAAATTGGCTATAACCGCGTATTTGGATATTATATCGATGTAACAAAATCTTACCAAAACCTTGTGCCCTATACGTATCAGCGCAAGCAGACGCTTGCAAATTCGGAGCGCTATATTACGCCGGAGCTTAAAGAACTGGAAGAAACAATTGTGGGCGCTGAAGAAAAGCTTGTCTCTTTGGAATACCGGCTTTTCATAGAGCTGAGAGAGACGTTGGCGGGCTGCATTGAACGTTTGCAGAAAGATGCAAAACTCATTGCAGAGCTGGACGTCTACCGTTCCCTTGCACAAGTGGCGTTTGAAAACGATTATTGCCGCCCGCATATCCAAAAGAAGGGCGCGATAAATATTGTGGATGGACGGCACCCTGTGGTAGAGCGCTCTTTAAAAGACGGCTTTGTTCCCAACAATACGCTGTTGGATGCAAAAGAGAACCGCCTTTTGATATTGACAGGCCCTAACATGGCGGGGAAGAGCACATACATGCGCCAAGTGGCGCTCATTGTGCTGATGGCGCATGTGGGTTCCTTTGTGCCTGCAAAAAAGGCAGCAATCACGGTGACGGATCGCATCTTCACCCGTGTGGGTGCATCGGACAACTTAGCTTCCGGACAAAGCACGTTTATGGTAGAAATGAGCGAGGTTTCCAACATCCTCAATAACGCCACGGCAAACAGCCTCTTGATTCTTGACGAGATCGGCCGTGGAACAAGCACGTTTGACGGCCTCTCCATTGCATGGGCTGTGCTGGAGCATATAGCGGATCCATCAAAATGCGGCGCTAAAACCCTCTTCGCTACGCATTATCATGAATTGACAGAGCTGGAAGGCAAGCTTGCAGGGATCAAGAATTACCGCATTTCCGTAAAAGAGGTTGGGGACGATATCATTTTTCTGCGCCGCATTGTTCGTGGCGGTGCGGACAAAAGTTTTGGTGTGCAGGTTGCACGGCTAGCTGGCCTTCCGGACGATGTGATTGTGCGTGCGAAGGAGTTGCTCAAGCAGCTTGAAGCGGCGGACATTAACCATGGCCTTTTGGACGAGCTTCGTCCTGCGGCGGATGATGTGCAGCAGCTTACGCTGTTCGGCTCGCCTGCGCCAGATGACATTGTGGAGTCGCTCAAACAGATGAACGTGGATTCGCTCACGCCGCTTGAAGCACTCAACACGCTCTATGATTTGCATATGCGGGCAAAATTGAGGTAAACATGAAACGGATTAAAGTACTAAGCCAGCTTACGGCAAATCAAATCGCCGCAGGAGAGGTGGTTGAGCGGCCGGCTTCCGTTGTAAAAGAGCTCGTTGAAAACGCGCTTGACGCAGGCGCCTCCGCCATCACCATCGAAACAAAAGGCGGGGGACTCGAATCCATTCGCGTAACAGACAACGGTTGCGGTATTCCGGCTGAGGATGTGGAAACCGCGTTCCTCAGGCATGCGACAAGCAAAATCAGCACTGCGGACGACCTTTCTCATATCGAGACGCTTGGCTTCCGTGGTGAAGCGCTTGCTTCCATCGCCGCTGTTTCGCATGTAACGCTTAAAACCTGCACGGCAGAGGAAGAAGCAGGAACGCTCCTTCGCGTCAGTGGCGGCGAAGTAAAAGAAAATCATGCCACAGGTACTCCGCAGGGTACGGCAATTGAGGTAGAGAACCTGTTTTTCAATGTTCCTGCACGCCTGAAATTCATTAAAAGCGCACGGGCTGAATCCGCTTACATCAGCGATTACATTTCCCGCATGCTGATGGCGCGCGCCGACGTTGCCTTTAAACTTGTGCAAAATGGCAAAACCGTGTTTCAAAGTGCGGGAGACACAAATCTGCAGGATGCAATCTACTGTGTATACGGTGCGGATATGCTTCCGCATTTGCGTGAGCTATTTTATGATGACGGATATGTGCGCCTTTCCGGCTTTATTGCAACGGAACAGGCGGCGCGAAGCAATCGGAACGCACAGAGCTTTTTTATCAATGCGCGCTATATTAAATCGCAAAAACTCTCCTTTGCGCTCCAGCGCGCTTATGATATGCGCCTGATGGTTGGAAAATTCCCAGTTGCCGTGCTTAGCCTTGCGATCTCGCCGAATGAGATCGATGTAAACGTGCATCCCAACAAGCTGGATGTACGCTTTAAAAATGAAGAACGCGTTATGCGTGCGGCCACGATCGCTGCAAGGCAGGCTTTGGGAGATCCTGTGTCCATGCCAATTCCGCACACGACGGGTGGAGGTTGGCCGCAGACAGAATTCAGCCGATCAGCCGAATATGCGCGCAAAACACAGGATAGGGAGACGATACCATCTATTACGGCATATGCGCCTGATTCAAAAGAGGAATGTGTTGCGCAAGCATCATTTTCTCCGTTTGACGTATCCACGAAGCCTGCTCAGCCCCCCATACTTCGAGAGCCCGAATCAGTTACCGTAGCTCCACAGGTCAAGATTCCGGAGCGGCAATTAACGCCATGGCAAAAGAGCTCATCCTCCATGCCGGAAGCGCTTTCTGAACCCAAAACTGAGCAAGCGCAGGAACGGGATAAACGGCCTGCGCCTCTTGTGGAACGGAACGAACAGCTCAGGCTTACCTGCGGCTCATACCGCATTATTGGCCAGGTGTTTGATTGTTATTGGATCGTTCAGCAGGATGAAGACACTTTCTTCATTGACCAACATGCTGCGCATGAGCGCAGGCTGTATGAGCGATTTGCTGAAAAGGGTGTCGCAGCACAATCCCAAATATTGTTGATCCCGGCCGTTATCAAGCTTTCACCGCTTGAGTTTGAGACTTTAATGGAAAACCTTCCGCAATTTGCAGAGCTTGGCTTCGACATCGAGGAATTTGGGATGCTGACCGTGAGCGTACGTGCTGTACCATATTTAATTGGTGAGCCGCAAGCAGCCGCTTTCCTGCATGAGGCAATTGCCCTGCTCGACCGTCGCAACCGTCTTTCTACCGTTGAACTGAAGCGTGCCGCGCTGATTCAGGCGGCATGCAAACATGCGGTAAAAGCGGGAGAGACGCTTGACCACGTTGAGATTGAGGCGCTTTTGCGAGAATATGAAACGGAAGGTACGCCGCTTACCTGCCCCCATGGCCGCCCAGTTATGGTAAAAATGGCCAAGATAGATTTTGAAAAGCTTTTTAAGAGGGTACTTTAAGCATATGCGGGAAAAGCAGAAGCTCTATTTAATTGTTGGTCCAACAGCCAGCGGAAAAACTGCGGCGTCGCTTGAGGTCGCAAAGCGCATCAACGCGGAAGTCATTTCTGCGGATTCCATTCAGGTTTACCGTGGCATGGATATTGGTTCCGCAAAACCTTCCATGGAGGAACGCGCGGGAATACCGCACCACATGCTCAGCGTTGTTGCACCGAATGAGACGAAGTTCAGCGTTGCCTGTTTTCGAGAGATGGCGGATGCATGCATTGCCGACATTGCCGCGCGCGAGAAACGTCCGCTCGTTGTTGGGGGAACAGGTCTGTACGTAAATGCTTTGACCTATCCGCTCAACTTTACGGGTGCACCTGCGGATCCGGCGATTCGTGAAAAATACGTGTCCCTCGAGGCGGAGCAGCCCGGTGCCGCCCATAAACGGCTGCAGGAGGTCGACCCAGCTTCAGCCGCACGCCTACATCCAAATGATAAAAAACGCGTTATTCGCGCGCTTGAGGTATTTGAGCTTACCGGAAGGCCGATTTCTGAAAACGGAGAAGGCTTTTCAGCGCTTGATGAGTCAAAGCTTCCCTACACGGTGCGCATCGCCGGGCTTACAATGCCGCGCGAGGTTTTGTATGCGCGGATCGAGCAGCGCGTAGACCGCATGATGGAGCAGGGGCTGCTGGACGAGGTAAAGGCGCTGCTTGAAAAGGGATATTCTCCCGAACTTCCCGCGCTGCAAGGCCTTGGCTATAAACAGCTGCTCTCTTTTTTGAGCGGAACAATTACGCTTTCTGAAGCGGTTGAAGCAATTAAGCGGGAGACGCGGCGCTTTGCAAAGCGGCAGATTACATGGTTTAAACGGGATTCGCGCATCCGCTGGTATGATGCAGCCGCGTATGCCGATATTTCAGCACTTGGAGAGGCGATCGCGGCACAATTTCTGCAGGAAGACGGGGAGGAATAACATGGCTGCCGATAATAGCATGAAGCCCTTTGGCGGGTTGCAGGATACGTTTTTAAACTCTCTCAGAAAAGAAAAAATCCCGGTTACTGTGCATGTAGTCAACGGATACCAGCTTAATCATCTTCTGATTATAAGTTTTGACAGCTATGCAATTTTAGCCGAAGCCGGCGGAAAGCAGATGCTGCTTTACAAGCATGCAATCTCTACGATCACTCCGGAACGTGCAATCGTTATTGAGCCGGGCGGTTTGAAGAAAGAAGCAAAGGAAGAACAGAAATGAACCAAAATCAGAAAAACCCTTATGCGGAATTTTCCATTTCGGAGCGCGCGCAGGCGTTTGTAAAGGCAGCCGAAGAAGATCTTATTCCGGTTTTTGCGCGCATCGAAGCAACGGAGTACAGCAATCAGGCGAAGGTACTACATGCGTTGCAGCGGGAAAAAATTGCGCTTCATCATTTTACTCCCACGACAGGATACGGGTATGATGACATCGGCCGCGATGCGCTGGATCGTGTGTTTGCCTATGCGCTTGATGCGGAGGACGCGCTTGTGCGTCCGCAGTTCACCTCAGGCACGCATGCGATCTTTACTGCGCTTGCCGGGCTGCTTGAGCCGGGGGACTGTATGCTTTCCGCAACCGGCCGGCCGTATGACACATTGGAAAAGGCGATCGGGATTTCCGGAGACGCGTATGGATCCCTCAGGCGTATGGGAATTTCATATGAAGAGGTTCCACTCACGGAAACGGGATGCATCAATGTGGAGGCTGTAGTTTTCACTCTTTTGCAAACCCAAGCTTCCGTCGTTTACTTCCAGCGTTCGCGTGGCTATTCTTGGCGCAATGCGTTGCTGCCGGAAACGGACCTTGCAACTGCATTTGATGCGGTGCGAAAGGCAAAGCCGGATTGCATCATTGTTGTGGACAACTGTTATGGAGAGTTTACGCGCACGTCTGAACCGGCTGCATTTGGCGCAGATGTTGAGATTGGATCGCTCATAAAGAATCCCGGTGGCGGAATTGCGCCGACAGGTGGATACATCGCGGGAACACATGCTTGCATTGAACGCATTGCCGAGCGCCTTACGGTACCCGGTATGGGGCGTGAAGTTGGTTCCTATGCCGGCAGCTATGCACCGTTTTACCAAGGCCTGTTTCTGGCCCCGCATATTACCGCGCAGAGTTTGAAAACAGCAGCGCTTTTTGCACGGGCCTTTGAAGCATGTGGCATGGAAACGCTTCCGTCCAGCGATGCGGAACGATCGGACATTGTTCAGTCATTGCGGTTCAGCACTGCGGAGGCTCTGATTGCCTTTTGCCGGAGCATTCAGGCCGCATCGCCGGTGGATAGCTTTGCTGTGCCAGAGCCATGGGATATGCCCGGCTATACAAGCCAGGTTATTATGGCGGCAGGTGCGTTTGTACAAGGATCCTCTATCGAACTTTCTGCGGATGCGCCAATTAAAAAGCCCTACACGGCATATGTGCAGGGCGGGCTGACCTATGCGCACGGCAGACTCGGTGTCATGCTGGCCTTGGATGCGCTTTGGAAGCTCAATATTTGCGGATAAGGCCAACTACCTTGCCGTCGATGGCAACATCCGAAGCGTCCACTATGATTGGCTCCATGCTTTGGTTTTCAGGCTGGAGCCTGATTTTTTCCCCTTTTTCGAAGTAAAGCCGCTTCACAGTTGCTGTTTCACCACTCACGCGCGCTATGATGATGTCTCCTTCAAAAACCTCTGTTTCCTTATCCACAATTAGTGTATCGCCATCCCGAATCCCGATTTCAATCATGCTTTCCCCTTGCACATTCAGTGCAAATACCTCGCCGGGCCTACGGCCGCGCAAAAATGACTCGGGGACGGAAAGATAATCCTGGATGTTTTCTTCCGCAAGAATCGGCTGTCCGGCTGCTACACTGCCCACAAGCGGTATGTTCATGCCGGGGGACATTGCAGAAGCAGGTGCAACGCTTTTGGGGAGCGTAATGGAACGCTGCTTGGAAGGGGTTAGGATGATGAGGCCTTTTGCCGCAAGGTTTTGCAAATGCATGTGAACTGTGGAGGTGGATTTTAAGCCTACGGCTGCTCCGATTTCACGCACGGTAGGCGGAATGAAGTTTTCTTCGATATAAATACAAATAAATTCATAAACAGCTTTTTGAGTTTTCCCAAGTTTCGGCATGATACTCTCCTATGACAGCCCGATTGTGGTATAATGTTAGGCAAAGTATAGCATACTATGCTCGCAAAATCAAACTTTTGTTCTGATACTTCAGGGTGAGGTGAATGATATGACTAGACGCGTTCCCGAAAATGATTACTGCGACTTGGAACCCGGAAAGCTTTGCGATAACTGCTGTCGGTGTATTGACGAACCGGGCAGGGAATTTAATACTGTTTTTGCAGAATTCGAGCTTTTATCGGAAGATTATGTGCTGGATGATGTAAACGTACTCAACGAACCGCTGGAGCGCCCCAATATCGATCCTGCACTGCTTGCGGAGTGGGAAGAGAAGCTGCGTGCATTGGAAGAAGAGGAACGCGCTGCCGAAGCGGAACACGAGAAAGCACGTAGCCGTGATACGCTCCTTGCGTTTGATATTGATCCGGATGATTTGGAGGAATAAGAGCCGTTCATTAATCTTCGCGTAGCTTTACAACTTTTGCTGCGAGCCGCCTGCGGTCTTCGGAGGCAGCGGCGTAATGCTTGCGCGTTGTGTTCACATCTTTATGTCCGAGCACATCCGCTACAAGGTAAATATCGCCCGTTTCCCGATAAAGAGTCGTCCCATAAGTGCTGCGAAGCTTATGGGGCGATATTTTTTTAAGCGGAACCGCAATCGCGGCATATTTCTCAACCAGGTTTTCTACTGCACGCACAGTAATCCGTTTTCGCTGAAGGGAAAGGAAAAGCGCTTCTTCGTGTCCTTCTTCCGCGATGATGCGTTCACGTTCAAGCATATAATCCAAAAGTGCGGCGCGTGCTTCATTCCCAAATACAAGAATATCCTGATTCCCACCTTTGCGAATAATCGAAAATTCATTTGCAGAAAAGTTTATGTCGTCCATGTTGATACCAACGAGTTCACTGATGCGGATGCCGGTCCCGAGGAAGAGCGTCAGGATTGCAAGATCCCGCTTTTGCGTGCGCACATGGTACTTTTTTTGCTTTTCGGTTAATCCATCCCCGCTTTGTACGACATCGAGCAAAATGGCAACCTCGTTTGGTTCCAGGCGGATAATGGCTTTTTCGCGGATGGTGGGCAGGTCAACAAGCGAAGGCGGGTTGTTTTTCAGCTTCTCTTTTTTACAAAAATACTTATAAAAAGAACGGATCGTTGAAAGCTTTCGCGCCTTTGCGCGATCCTGGTTCACAACTTCACGGTTGTCCTCAGCAGTATAATAAGAAACATGGGCAAGGTACGTTTCAATTTCAGTCGCACTGATTGCATCGAGATCGGAAAGCGTAAGGGATTTGACCTCGCGCCCCTGAAACGCCGGGAGCTCTGTTGTAACAAAACGGAAGAAGTTCCTGAGATCGCCCGCATAAGCGCAGCGCGTGCGCACAAGGGTTTCGTTCTCAATTCCCCGGAAAAACTCGGCACAGAAAGAAGGAAGCTCGCTCATGCGCTGCCGCAGCATTGCCGTATACTCTTTATATTGCCCGCCCGCATAGTTTGATGCCATAAATACCACCTTTCTTTTTCATTTTAATTATATCATAAAACCTCTAAAACAAGAAATTTGTATTGACGAAGCCTTTATAACGCGTTACCATTCACAATAAAAGGATGTCGAATGGAGACAGAGAGGAGAAACGCAATGGACTGGATTGATATGAGGAGCGATACGGTAACGAAGCCAACATTGGAGATGCGTGCTGCGATGGCAAGTGCAGAGGTCGGAGATGATGTATATCAGGATGACCCGACCACCAACCGTTTGGAGGCACGTGCAGCCGAGCTTCTCGGCTTTGAAGCCGCGCTGTTTATTACTTCCGGAACGATGGGAAACCAGCTTGCGCTGATGTGCAACACCCGGCGTGGTGACGAGGTGATCGCAGGTGCGGAATGCCATATCGTAATGCATGAGGTCGGTGCGGCAGCGGTGCTTTCCGGCGCGAACATCCGTCAGATCCCTTATGAAAACGGGTTGCCCGTCCCAGCACGTATTGAAGCGGCGATTCGGCCTGACGATATCCATGAGCCTCGTACAGCGCTCATCTGCATGGAAAACGCACTTGCAAACGGCCGTGTTGTTCCGCTGGACACTATGCGGGAAATTTATACTCTTGCGCATGCGCATGGTATCCCCGTGCATCTCGACGGTGCACGCATATTTAATGCAGCGGTTGCGCTTGGTGTTGATGTAAAGGAATTGACGCAGCACACCGACACGTTGACCTGTTGCCTTTCCAAGGGCCTCTGCGCTCCCGTCGGGGCTGTGTTTGCCGGAAGCCGAGAGATGGTAGAGCGCGCAAGGAGGTACCGCAAGATGCTGGGCGGCGGTATGCGGCAAAACGGTATCCTTGCAGCAGCAGGCCTGCTTGCAATTGAAAAAATGCCGGAGCGTCTGCACGTTGATCATGAAAACGCCCGCTATATGGCATCGCTGCTTCAGAGCGTCCCTGGCATCACGCTCGACATTGACAGTGTAGAAATAAACATGGTTTTTTGCAAGATCGACCGGGAACTTCCTTTTTTAGAAACCTTGCCGGAACGCATGCGGGAGCACGGAGTATTGATTGGCGGGTATGAGGGGGGAGAGTTCCGTTTTGTAACAAACCATGGCGTGTCACGCAAGGATGTGGAACATACGGTGGCTGCATTGCAAACGGTACTGTCTGAATAAAAACAGCGCAGCAATTCCACGTTTGGGAGGATACATGAAGAATCGTTTTTTATCGAAGCGCTATTGCAAGGACATTGCAACGCCGATGGGGAAAGCAATGGACCTAACGCATAGCTTCGATGATTTGATTAACCTTTGTCTCGGCGATCCGGATCTGATCACGGATGAACGGATTATTGATGCGGCGTTTGCAGACGCCAAGCGCGGCTACACAAAATATACGGACGTGCGCGGCGATCCCGAACTGCGCGCAGAGATTGCAAAGTTCTATGACGAAGAATATGGAATGAAGGTTTCGGACGAGGAAATCTTTGTTACCACGAGCGGGTGCATTGCGATGCATCTGATCATGGAAGCGATTCTGAACGACGGCGATGAGGTTTTGATTCAGGCTCCGTTATTCACGCCATACATTCAGCAAGTGCAGCTTTCGCGCGGCGTTCCGGTTGAATTGCCTACTTATGAGGAAGAGGACTTCCAGATCAACATTGAGCGGCTCGCTGCTGCGATTACCCCAAAAACCAAAGCATTGATTCTTAATTCGCCGAGCAATCCGACGGGGAGCTGCTTATCGCTTGAAACCATGCAAAAAATTGCGGAGATCGTGAAAAAGCACGACCTTGTCGTAGTGGCGGATGATATTTACACGGCGTTCAGCTTCCAAACTCCGTTTGTGCCTTTTGCAAGCCTTCCCGGGATGCGGGAGCATACCATCACCATCAATAGCTTTTCCAAAAACTTTACGATGACGGGATGGCGCCTCGGGAACATTATTGCGGATCCGGAAATTGTGGATACGATCCGTACCATTAACGAAAACGTTGTCTTTACGGCGCCGTCCATTTCACAGCGCGGCGCAATCTTTGCATTGCGTAACCGTAAGGCAATCCAGCCGACACTCATTGAAGAATACCGCCGCCGCGTTTACTATGCTTCTGAACGCATTAATGGGATCTGCAACATGTCTGTACTTTACCCGCCAAAAGGAACATTTTACGTGTTCCCAAGCATCAAAGCGACGGGCTTAACTTCTGCACAAGCGGCAGACGTAATCCTGCGCGAGGCACATGTTCTTACGATTCCGGGAAATTCCTTTGGAAAGTGCGGGGAAGGATATCTTCGCATGGCATGCACTGTCGGTGTAGATAAGCTGGCGGAGGCATTTGATCGTATTGAAAAAATTGCGGTCTTTGGAAAACGCTGATACGGTGCAAAACAACGTTGGGCGTGGAAGTAAGGAATGAATTCCACGCCTTTTTGATGCTCTTCCATAATTAATAGCAGATAGGTACCATATTTAAAGAACCAGTGAACCCAACACCCAAAATCTAAAAATCACCATCATGGCAGAGCATGAAGCATTGGCTAGGTGAAGGAAAAGGAGTGAAAGATTACAGGAGGGGGACAGCATTGCTCATAAGGTGAGCAACATTTCAAGCAATTCCTCAAAGGAACCGCTGCGCCGCTCCACGGCTGTATGATGATAAAAAGCACATGCAGCTGCTCCATCCGCATATTCATTGCCTGTTTCCGACCATAGCACAATGCGCTTATTGTTTCTGCTCGCAAGCGCCAACCCAAGTTCAACATGGGTCTCATAGCTTCCGGGCAGAAGCAGTAGAACGAAATCCGCATCGGTCACAGAAAAAACCTTCTTATATGCGGCTTCAAACAAAGCATCATAACCGGTTCCCGCCATCACAGAAGGCGCTGTGATGATATGTCCATTGTGTGCAAGCGCTTCGTTGATTTCCGCAACGCGCTGCGTATTTTCCGGACCGCCTGAAACATAAAACCGCATAATATATACCTCCAAAGGAAAGCCGCAAAATGGTTTGCAGCCTTTCTGCAAAATAAATAGTAAGCAATGTAATTATAGCAAATTTTTGTGGATCGTGGAAGCATAAGATTCTGTAATTCAGCATTGCGATTGGAGGGAAGATTTTTGTATTTCAGGGTTGACAAATAGATATACTTGAATATAATTATATATGAACACTTGAAAATACGTTTATATGAAAAGAGGACTGAGTATGGAAAGCAAAACCAAAGCGATATCCCCAGAAGGAACAGGCGATTTTTTGGCTGCGCATGAGGATGTTGTAAAACGTGTACTGGAGCGTCAGCCCGCAGATGAATATCTTTATGAGCTGGCTGAACTGTTTAAAGTATTTGGAGATTCTACGCGGATTAAAATTCTTTATGCGCTTTTTGAAAGCGATCTTTGTGTTGGAGATTTAGCTCAGCTTGTTAACATTAGCCAGTCTGCCGTAAGCCATCAGCTAAAAATTCTTAAAGATGCAAAGCTGGTAAAGTTCCGGCGGGAGGGCAAAATCATCTTTTATATGTTGGATGACGATCACGTGAGGACTATGCTCAGCATGGGCATGGAGCACGTGGAGGAATAAGAAGGTTGGAAGACGGGGGAGTAGGAGGAAAGAAAATGAGAAAAACCTATGATGTGGAAGTGGATTGCGCAAACTGTGCCGCAAAAATGGAGGAAGCTGTGAAGGCAACGCCGGGCGTTAAGGATGCCGTACTTAGCTTTATGACGCTGAAATTGAGGGTTGAATTTCAGGATGGCGTAAATGTAAATTCCGTAATGCAGGAAGCTTTACAGAGCTGCAAAAAAGTTGAAGAAGATTGCACAATCCTTTTGTAACACGGAAGCAACAACGTGAATTCAATTCATTATGGAGGGACGGTTTCAGCAAGATGACAGTAAAACAAAAGCAGGTGCTTTACAGAATTATTGCAGCTATGATTCTTCTTGTCGCGGTTGCGATCTACTGCGCCAGCATTAAAACCAACCTGTATGTTCAAGCAACGCTATACCTTATCCCGTATCTGGTTATTGGATACGATATCCTGAAAAAGGCAGGCAGAGGGATTTTAAACCGACAGATGTTTGATGAGAACTTTTTGATGGCGGTGGCAACGGTAGGCGCAATGCTGCTTGGTGATTTTAAAGAAGGCGTTGCTGTTATGCTGTTCTATCAGATCGGGGAGCTGTTCCAAAGCGTTGCCGTTGGAAAAAGCCGCAAAAACATTGCCGCCCTTATGGATATCCGGCCGGATTATGCGAACATCATCATAAATGGAAAAATCGAAAAGGTTGACCCGGAAGATGTGGAGGTTGGCACCGAAATTTTTGTGAACCCTGGTGAAAAGATTCCGATTGACGGCGTGATTGCGGAAGGCAGTACCACGCTTAACACGAGCGCTTTGACCGGAGAGAGCGTCCCCAAAGATGCGAAAACCGGAGATGCGGTGATTAGCGGATGCATCAATATGTCCGGCGCGATCCGGGTACGGACTACGAAGGAATTTGGAGATTCAACCGTTTCCAAGATTCTGGACTTGGTTGAAAACTCAAGCATGAAAAAATCGCGTTCGGAGAACTTCATTACGAAGTTTGCAAAATATTATACGCCTGCTGTGTGCTACAGTGCACTTGCACTTGCAATACTGCCACCTGTGGTGCGCTTGTTGATGGGGCTTACGCCTGATTGGCAGACATGGGTTGTGCGTGCGCTTACCTTTCTTGTAATCAGCTGTCCCTGTGCACTTGTGATCTCCATCCCACTCAGCTTTTTTGCGGGAATTGGCTGTGCATCCAAAAACGGAATTTTGGTTAAGGGTTCCAACTACCTCGAAGCCCTTGCGGATACGAAGTATGTTGTGTTTGACAAAACGGGTACGCTGACAAAAGGCGTATTTGAGGTAAACGGAATTCATCCGGCTGCTGGGTTTTCCGGTGAAGAATTGTTGCACTATTGTGCTTATGCGGAAAGCGCATCAAGCCATCCGATCAGCCTAAGCCTGAAGAAAGCCTATGGGGACAAAATTAACCTCGAAAGGGTCAGTGGGATTGAAGAGACTGCCGGGCATGGGGTTCAAGCAATCGTCGATGGACATAGCGTATATGCCGGAAATGAAAAGTTGATGAAAAAAGCAGGCGTTGCGATTTCAGAGGAACATAATGATGAAGGGACAGCGGTTTATGCTTGTGTTGACGGCAAATACGCAGGCTGCATCACGATTTCCGACATGGTAAAGGATTCCTCAAAGGCTGCAATAGCCGAGCTCAAAAAACTCGGCATAAAGCAAACTGTGATGCTTACGGGAGACACCAAACAAACTGCCGAAAGAGTAGCGGGGGAGATCGGTATTGACAGAACACACAGCGAGTTGCTTCCAGCAGATAAGGTCAATGAAGTGGAAATATTGCTTGCTGAAAAGGAGCAACGGGAAAAGTTAGCTTTTGTGGGCGATGGCATCAATGATGCGCCGGTGCTGTCTCGCGCGGACATTGGGATTGCTATGGGGGCTCTGGGGTCAGATGCGGCAATTGAAGCTGCGGATGTGGTGCTGATGGATGACAACCCCTGTAAAATTGCGCTTGCGATGAAGATTTCGGCGAATACGTTGAAAATCGTGCGGCAGAACATCATTTTTGCGCTTGCCGTGAAGCTTGTCTGCCTCATTCTTGGCGCCACAGGTGATGCAAGCATGTGGACTGCAATCTTTGCTGACGTTGGCGTCATGGTGATTGCAGTCTTAAACGCAATGCGTGCAATGCGGATCAAAAAATAAGACAATTTTCCAAGTGAAGGCTCCGAATAGCATATGCCTTTTCGGAGCTTTTCCTTCAAAAGTTTCTGCTTAACCATCTGAAATGAACATAGAAAAATAGCGTGGTCTTCCGGCATATCAAATGCTCTAAGACCACGCTATTTGGTGCACCGGGGCAATCCAAATCCGAACCGGTTATTTCCTCAAATGTAATAGTTTTTGTACCGTCCTTGTAGTTGAACGTGATAAGCATTTTGTCATCATATAGAAAAATCGCATTAATGAAAGTATCTATCAGCATTTTCCTGTGTGCCTGCTGCCGCACATCCAGCTTACGGAAACGATAGAGCCAGAAAGTCACAAACTCGGCGCTGACCTTCGGACGGATAAGATTCTCGCTGGCAATCTTGATTTCCAAGTCTTCTTTGTTGGCTTCGAGTTCTTCAAGTCTGCCCTTTGTTGATGGGGTAAGTATCCCTTGCTGAATTGCATTGAGAAGATTTTTGATGCCTGTATTGGCTTCCAGTAATTGTTGCTCGTATAAGGGAAGGCTGGTACTCTCGCGCTCCTGTAAATCCATCACCATAGATACAATGGCTTCAATCGATTTATCATCCATGACAATGTTCATTGTTTCATTGACGACCAAGTCTTCCAACCAATCCTTTTGGACAGGCTTCTTTTTGCAGGTTTTGCGCTTCTTCGCATTGACGCATTTGTAATAATGATAAACTTTGTTTCGGCCCGTTCCGCTCTCTCCGCAAAGATAGGCACCACAATAACCGCAGAACAGCTTAGTGGTAAGCAGATAATCGTCCTCGGCCTTATGCCGGGCGGGGGCTTTTTTATTCTTCGCCATCTTCTCCTGCACTCGATCAAACAAATCCTTCGGAACAATAACGGGGATACCGTCGGGGATAATCACATCACGATATCGAAACTCGCCTATGTAACGGCGATTATTTAATATAAGCTGCACACTGTTATAATTCAAAGGCCTGCCCAGCGTATTTGTCACGCCTTGCTCGCTGAGCCAGTCGCGGATTTCGGTCATAGTCGCGCCTTCATCATAACGCTTGAAAGATTCCAGAACAAAAGGCGCGGTCAGCGGGTCAAGCTGGAAATGTTGTTCGTCGTCGATCACATAGCCAATGGGAAGCGTTCCGCCGTTGTATTTGCATTTCAGCGCGTTATCGGTCATACCGCGCACAACTTTTTCGGAGAGATCGGCGGAATAGTATTCCGCATAGCCTTCCAACACGGATTCCAGGATAATGCCCTCAGCTCCGTCTGAAATAACCTCGGTGGCGGATACGACCTTGACGCCGTTCTTTTTCAGCAGAGATTTATAGCGCGCGCTGTCATAACGGTTCCGGGCAAAGCGGTCAAGCTTCCAGACAATAACCATGTCGAACAGCTTTTTACCACTGTCCTTAATCATGTTCTGAAACTCAGGGCGGTTATCCGTTTTAGCTGAGAAAGCGCGGTCAATATAATGCCTCAGAACGGTGATGCCGTTTTTCTCAGCAAAGGCCGTACACTCCCGAAGTTGGCCTTCAATGGATTCTTCGCGCTGACTGTCTGAACTGTATCGGGCATAGATTACGGCTTTCATTTTTAGCCTCCAATCTTAAAAACGTATATGTTATCATTTATGTAATGCAATCCATTTTAATAAATCAGGTCTATCGTTGTTTGCCGGAACCTCAAACCATTGGGAACACAAGAAATACTCCAGACCTTTTATCCGAAGCGGATTAGTATAATATCTGGCTTTTTCATACGGCTCAGTAGCCATTACAAGCAACGGATAGTTCAAATGAAATGTGTCCTTTGAATAATCTGCGGTCTGCATTTTTTCTATTTCGTCTTCGGAAGCTCGTCCACTTTCGAGCATGCTTCGCAAAACTGTATTCGCTATTCTTCCGACCTTCAGTTCATCCAATCCGCTATCACTTATTTGTTGTATTGCGTCTGACGACACAGTATCATTATTTCTGTCTTTTGCGGTAGAGGGCAGCTTTCTGGTTGCTTTTGAAGAATATGTATCCGAGGCAAACATTTTATACATCTGATAACTTCTGAGAAATAATTCTGATGTGTCGGATATCCCTTGGCTTGCCACTAAAATTGGGGACAGAATTTTTTCTTCAAAATCACCATTTGCTATTATACGCACATGAAACTCGAAACCGAAATCGCGCAAAACCTTATTGCTTAACTCGATAAATGGAAGCAAGTCTGTTATTATCGCATTATGAATTTTAGGAGATGCAAAGATGATCTCTCCTTCTTTAAGATTCAAATACCCATATAGACACATTGCTGTACGCATACACTTTTTTGCAACACGCGCAACCGTCTCGGGTTTTGATCCGTAATTAAGCCCAGCCTCGTGAAAAGCTACATCTACTGCATAGATGTTGGGGCTATTATCACTTAATGAAATACCCAGCACATCTACTTCAGCCTGCTTTAAAAATTGCTCTAAAGAGGAGTCTTTGTAAATATAAGAATTGAATTGTTTTTGAAATGCTTTGTCGCTCTCTTGCAGCAATTCGCTTATCTGGTCACGGTTTTTCAGCTCCCATTGCGGAGATATTTTCCAATTGGTCTGTACGATCTGGCACTCTTTCACATGACGAAGCCAAGAGTAAAGCAATGATTCACCCATTTCAATTTTCATACTTTTCTCCCTTCATCATGCGCAACAATGTTTCCTTTAGCCGCTCATTCATGGGCGAGCTGGGGTCAAAGCACATTTCAATGAACTTTTCCATTTCCGGGTCGCTCTCTTCAATTTTAGGACGGTACTCATACAGCTTTCCCTGCGGGTCATCGGTGCGCCCGAAAATATAATCAAGCGAAACATCGAAGTAATCCGCATAACGAAGCAAGGTTTCGCAGGATGGCTCGGCCTGGTCGTTTTCATATCTATTAATGGCGGACTGTTTTAGCCCGACAATCGGAGCCATCTTCGCTTGGGATATATTTAATCCGTTTCGCAAAGTCCGCAGTCTTTTGGCTACAATTTCCATCGCAATACCCCCTTGGATTATTAATTTTATTATATCACAAAACAGAGTTAATAATCAACCCTCAATTTAAGCATTTCGAGATGCGCAAATTGAGAAATCCGATTGCGATTTGAGAAATTGTAATCGGATTTGCTCCGGCAGCGGCGCGGACGGAGAACAAAACAAAACGGTGCAATCCGTCCGATGGAAGGACGGATTACACCGACTTTTGTTTTGCGGATTTGTGAGAAATGTGGCCACACCGAATGGAGGTGTGGGTACCATTTTGAGCAAAGCCGGTTGGGTTTCCAAAGGGGGCTATGCCGCCTTTTGGCACACAACCTTTGGGACAAAGGTGTAGTGTGTTATACCTGCTGGCACGGCTGGTGGGCAATATGAGTGTGTCGCATGATGGACACGCTCGTTTTGCCCACCAGGAAAGCGGACAGGTTTTTGCGAACGGGAGTGAGCAAAAATCCTGTGCGGTTTCGGAGAGTGTCGGTAGGTATACACAACCTTCGTTTCACGCTGGATCTTACGAATTCATCGCGTCTGGGTAGACAATACTTTTAAGTGTTTCGCCCGAGTCGAAATCTCGGATTATAACTTCGCAATGTAATTCAGAGCCGTCGTACTGCTGATACATCATTGCCGAAATGCCAATCATAAACGGAGTCATATCAAATGCCGATTCATATCCGGCTTTATCAACATCCACTGTAACTGTCGTGTATCCATCGGATGCGGTGACGGCCTTAATGTATGGAGTGTCTTCTGCTTCAACGAGGTCCATAAAAGTCTGATCTAAACTTGTTTTCATTTCTGTCATTAATTCATTGTGCTTACTTTTACTCATAGTAATTGAAACAGAGCCATCTTCATTTACAACGACTTCCTTAAAACCCTGCTCATTAGCATATGTATCTGGGTCAAAATCTGTCATATCCTCGAAATACGATGAGGGCAATGTAATCGTTATGTTGAGTAGTCCGTCGTCTACCTGAACCGCGCCGCTGGAGGTCTGTTGCTCTGATTGATTTTCCTCGGCTGAAGCTTCACCAGATTCGACCGTGGCAGTATTGTCCGCATTGTCTGATGCAGCAGGTGATGTTGTGCTTGCGCTACTTCCGCAAGCTGTAAGAGACAACAGTATAATAGCAGCAAGCAGGAATGTGCATATATTCTTCATAGATTTCATTCCTCAAAAGATCATTTCGTCGAAAACGTGATCGGATCGGTTTCAACTATTGTTTGATACGTATCAGGGTTAAAAATTTTAAATACAAGCTCAATATCGTCAACCGATGTGATATCGTTTTCTTCAATATCGCTCGACATAATAGTGATGTCGTCGAGTGCCATTCGGCCATTGTTCACAGCGCAAGAGAAATATGGCGTTACCATAAATCCGTTAATAGACATATTGTCACACTGTACAGTGATATTCTCGCCATAATTATTTTCGATAAACAGCAGAACACCTGCACCCCAAAAACTGTTTTCATCAACATATTTGCCAACAATACGGATACCGTCTTGGTTGTATAGTTCTTTGCCGTCATCCATCACTGGCTGTTCTACGGTCCCATACGCCGAGGTCTTGAGTTCAATTTCATCTGTGTCAAATAGGGTATCATAAGTATCGCTGTCATACACATGAAAACTGATTACTATATCGGATATTGTTGTGATACCGGCAGCTTCAAGTCCGGATGAAGAGAGGTATATGGTATCGTTCGCTTTTTTTCCAGCGGCTACGGAACAGGAGAACAGATCGGTAATCATGTAGTTATTAACAATCAGGCTGTTGCATTGCACCCCGAGATTCTCTTCCGTATTATTCTCAATAAGGACTTTGACACCCATGCCCCATATGGAATCGTCAACCAATTCTTTCGCAGTTATGATCAACCCATCCTGATCCAGCAGGACGGTATTCTCAATGGTAACTGCTGTAGTCTCGGCTGTGCTTTCACTTTCCTGCGTTGTTGATTGGTCTGCTGTGGATGTTTGAGTTGATTCATCATCTGTAATTGGTTTTTGCGTTGAACTTCCTCCACAGGCAGAAAGAGAAAATACAAGTATTAATGCCAACGTAAGCCCGAATAATTTTCTTATCATCTTCTTCATCCTTTCAGGTTTTATACTGCCGAATTGTCAGAGTTATCTTGCTTCTTAAACGTAATTGTGGCAATGAGAAAAATAACGGCAAAAATCAAGCACAGAACGCCCCAGACGACCAGGTCTTTATAAATGCCATGGGCCGCAAGCCCGATAATCCCTGCTATCGCATAGAAAATCAGACAAACGATGCCACCGCCTTTACTCTTACGGGCTGCGATGGCTACAATTCCGGCGATAAGCATGAGAATGGCAACAAATACCCCAGCACCTCCGCTGGTTCCTCCCTCATTTGCCAAGGCATCGCCAATAGATGCCGCACAGGACTGGAACATGACAACAAATGTAAGTACGATACTGATAATGCCGATAACCAATTTTGCAGTTTTCATTTTTTCCTCCCTATATTTTCTATAAATTTTATTTTACATGATATTGGGGACGGAATGTTATGCTGCCAGCATAATAAATCTGTCCTTTTTAAAATTGCTATGCTAACAATGGCAAACCATACTGCGAAAGGATATCATTGACTTTCCAAATATTGTTGATACCATTATTGATTGCCAGTATAATTGCAGCATCTCTCATCCTTTTAGGATAGAGTTGTCCCAGTTCGGCGAAATTCAAAGCTCTCTGAGTTTCTTTAAGGCTGAACCCCGCTCCAATGCAAAGGCAGATGATTTTGTCCCGACTGGGCTTTTTTGAGCCGTTGAGGATTTGATATCCGTAATGAACTTCGATTCCGCTGTTACCGACGGCAGTGCTGCGACCGCTTCCTTTTTCTGATAAAACCTTTTGAAAATAGTCAGAAAAACTAAAATCCTTTAATTCGTTATCATACTTTTCCAAGTAAAGCGGAAATCCGTTCAAACTGGATTTCATAAGTACATCCGTAAGTAGTCCTGTCGTTTTTTCTGGCATCTGCTACTCATCGCCCTCCTTCAGCACAACATACTTTGATAATTTAATCCCTTTGCTGATTTCCGTAAGGTACCCTTTGCTGATGCCTGACAGTTCGACTATGTGCTTCAAGCTATAGCCACCGTCTTGGATGTCTTTGGCATACATAATACCAAAAAGATTAATCTGACACACAGCCTCATTGCGCTTGGCGCGATCATACATATTACGCAACTTATTCGCAAGCTCATAATCCTCCAACCGAAACCCTCCTTTGCAAATTGCATTTTGCTGGTTGCAATTTGCATTATAAGAGTTTTCAGCAGAAATTTTTCCCCTTATTTACGGGAAAATCAATCAGAGCTTCCGTTTAGTTCCGACTCGCCTTGCTCAGTCAGCCACTCGTTGACAGTGTCTACCGAAGAAATTCCTTTGTTGATGGCAATGATAATGATAGCATCTCTTTTTTTCTTTGGATACAGTGTAGCCAACCCGTAAAGCTCCAGCGCTCTTTGCGTTTCCTTTAATGTCATGTCCATTGCAATAAAGATTCGCAATAACTTGTCCCGATCCGTTGTGTGTGTTTCACCGCTCAGCAACTTATAACCATACTTCTGTGGCAAATCCGCCTTTTGGAAGATGTCCTGCCTTTTCAGCCCCTTCTTGCTGATGATGGTATCCATGTAAGCCGGGAATCCGCTGAACTGCCCGGCAAGGTGCTTATGGGTAAACTGATCAATATCCTCTTTTTCAGTATTCATCAGAACATTCATAAGATGAGCGGTACTGTTTTGTTTCATAGGCATTCTCCAATTTACAGTGGTGGAAACATATGCTAAAATTATAGTATGTTTTTGTTCAATTAACAAGCGTGAAATGTAGGGCGTGAATATGAATTTAGAAGCTGAATTAAAATTATCATATTATAAAGAAATCGCCGATGTGGATGATGTACATAAGGTCAAACTTGTCCAGCATGCGGAAAGCGGCAAGGTTTTTGTCCTGAAAACACTCAGCATATATGATATTCGAGTATTCCAATATCTCGCTGCGAATCCCGCTCAGGGAACGCCGAGAATTGTAGAGCTTATTGAGGACGGAAGCCTGCTATATGTCGTGGAGGAATATATTTCAGGAACCTCCTTGCGTGACAAGCTCAATGCATCAGAAACGTTTTGTGAGACTAAAGCTGTGGCACTGATCCGGCAGCTCTGCGATATTCTTCGCCCGCTGCACAAGCTTAATCCGCCCATTGTTCATCGCGATATAAAGCCAAGTAACATAATTATTACATTGGATAGCAAAATGGTTTTGGTGGATTTTAATTCGGCAAAAGAAAGTGGGAATACCAAGTCACAAGACACTGTGCTTATTGGAACTGTTGGCTATGCAGCGCCTGAGCAATATGGTTTTTCTGCCTCCCGGCCTACTGCTGATATCTATGCCATCGGGGTGCTTTTGAACGAACTGCTGACTGGTAACTTACCAAACGAAGAAGTTTATGGTGGAAATCTGGAACCTGTAATCAGAAAGTGTCTACAGATGGACCCTATAAACAGATATCAAAGCATTGATGAACTCTTACGTGCAATTAACATTGCTGTAAAGCCACGGGTTACTTTTTGGGCAGATGTCCGCAGTTGGCTTCCACCGGGGCTGAGAAACAGGAATCCTTGGATAGCCCTGTCCTCCATGTTATGGTACATATTTATAACGGCAATCAGTTTTTCTCTGGAAGTAAAGAATACTTCTGGAGGAGAACTTCAAATGAACCGCATTTTCTGCTTCTTAATCTTCCTTGCGGAAACCCTCTGGTTGGGCAACTACCGAAATATCTGGAGCTATCTTCCTCTGTCAAAAAGCAAAAATGTTTTTCTTAAGATACTCGGCATAATAATTTGGAGCATTGCTTTGATATTTGCGTTATTCTCAGCATTAGCAATTGTGTCAAGCATCGCATATCACTGAATCTTCTTTGCTTTCTCGCTGATCGCATTCAGCGACAACTCCCCAGCCAACTTTAATAAAGCATCTGTCATAACCTTTTCAGGCTTGATGCCTCCGGCATCTTCGCCTATTTTATTATAAAACTCATACAGGTAATCCTCAATCGCTGTCGTGGGTAAGGTACAATAAGTTGCGCAAATTAAAAAGAGACAAGGTTTGCAGCTCTCTGATAGAATGAAGTTACCACACACCATTCTGAAAGGAGACAGCAAACCATGTCCGAGAAAATTGTACAGCTTAACGAGGAAGTAATCAAGGGCCAAATCAGAGAATTGGTCCGTGGCAGTGTCGAAGAAACGCTCAACGGCCTACTGGAGGCCGAGGCGGAGAACCTGACACAAGCGGCACGTTACGAGCGCAGCGAAGAACGCCAGGGGTATCGCAGCGGTCATTACAGCCGAAACCTCACCACCACCACCGGCGATGTTACCCTCAATATGCCCCGTCTCAAGGGAATCAGCTTTGAAACTGCCATCATCGAGCGCTACCGCCGCCGGGAGAGCAGCGTAGAAGAAGCGCTAATTGAGATGTACCTCGCCGGTGTTTCTGTGCGCCGGGTGGAGGATATCACAGAGGCGCTGTGGGGCACCAAAGTGTCGCCCTCCACCATCAGTGAGCTGAACAAGAAGGCCTATGTGCATATTGAAGATTGGCGCAACAGGCCGTTGCAGGGCGGGAAATATCCCTATGTCTATGTAGATGGCATCTACCTGCGCCGCAACTGGGGCGGCGAGTATCAGAATGTGGCTGTTCTGGTGGCAATTGCAGTCAATGAGGACGGCTACCGTGAGGTTTT